>Ga0056128_1001827_pt1 | contig 24565 bp, 12 predicted proteins | sample WorMetLIZISLAND2_FD_71113 | JGI IMG/M metagenome (GOLD analysis project Ga0056128, IMG submission 71113) | Marine gutless worms symbiont microbial communities from Max Planck institute for Marine Microbiology, Germany - Olavius geniculatus... ... | reverse complement strand
ACTGTGACACTTGTACACTGGCCCACTTGACAGCTGCAGTATCGATAATGTTCTGCTCCTGACCAATACAGGCTCTACCAGTCACTTCTTGACGTTACAAACATTCTTAAACTTCTTCTGATAGACACACTGCTGCAAGACAGTCAAACCTTGTAATAGACCTGCTGTTGGGGCCCACAAATTAAGACAGATAGAATTTATTGACGTTTTTCCATTTATTGTAACACGTATTATGCCTGGTCTGCTTTCCCCAGGTAGTGCAAAAGCAGACGTTGGGTGAGGTAAAAACTAAAACACTTATTTTATAGCCAGTTGTGTCATAAATATTTCTGTCAATTATTATTACAATCTGCTAATCTTTATTCGAGATACGATCGATAATGTTGGGGATGTTTTTTCAGGTTTTCTGTTTATTTTAATGCATATTTCGGTTGATCTGCTTTCCCTAGGTAGTGCACAAGCATACATTGGGTGAGGTGAAAACTGAACGGTCATTTGATGGCAAGTTGTGTCAGGAATATTTTTGCCAAAAATTATTAAAATTTTATAATTGGTTTTCAAGATACAGTTGAAAATGTCGGGGATGTTTTTTTTGGGACACAGTGTAGACACTATGCTATTACACTACTATTTACCACGCGGCAGGGCACACGTGACTTGTGACTTGAAAGACGTACGAGCAATGACAGTTAGGCCTACTGCGTAGTAAACACATTTAAAAAAAATAAAAACAACTCCAACATTTTGATCAGCCAGATCAGCCAGCCTTTTACGGAGTTTTATCGGTCCAATTAGCAGCTTGACTCCAGGCGGAGTGTTTTGAACACGGAGGTGGGTTTCGATCGTCGCGTCTCGGGGCATCATCAGCGGACACTGGTGTCTAATGAATACGAGCTACAGCTACAGCTGCTACCGCTGTCTGCTACATTTAATTTGCAGAAAAAAGGTAAAAACCCAATACTTGAGACAGCGCTGCTTGCATGAGTCAGACTCATGACCAGAAGCGCTTTACAATCTCGTAAGTGGCAGTTGATTTGACGTGAGTTAATCATACCGCAGCGCACTATGCGGCCATCAACAGCCCGCGCCAGCGAACAACTGAACCAACCAGTAGTGCAGTCAGCGGACATACCACCTCCCGAATCAGCCATACTTGGCCTTCACCCCGAATCATAGGATAAAAATGACAAAAGTATGCTGTCTCCCTTTTTGACTCAGAATGTAAAAAAACATTCGCTCAAAGTCGCCGGCAGATTAGAAGAATCATTTATACCCTGTTTACACGATCCAGCAAACGTCCAGCAAATGTATTCAAAATGCACGTGCTAATTGCTCGACCTTTGCTGAATCGTGTAAACGGGATATTACTGCTGCAGCAGCAGCAGCTCTCTAGCCAATCAGACAACCGATCAGGCGGCGGACAGACTCGGCGACAGACACAGCGTCACGAGCGCACAAACAGACAGGAACCGAGAGACGATGGATGAGTTCGCGGAAGTGAGTAGGTTTGCGGACTGAATCAGCAAGCCGCAGTAAAGCAAAGCTAGGACATCAGCTGCGGGCGCAGAACGTCGTCATTCATAATTGATAGGCAGCGCTAACAATAAACGTATTATCGGTCGACAACTTGTGACACACACACACACGCACCTAAACCTAAGCAGCCATCTCTGTCTCTTCCCCTTCACCATATACCCCTTGCCTCCCCTCCTCACAGTGCCCTCCCTGCTAGTACGGTCCACGGAGAAAACGCCGACGACGTTCAGCGACGACGCGCAGCGACCACGACTACTGAATACCAAACGGCACGTGCGACTCAAGTAAATAAGTAAGTAAGTAAGACTATACTGCCGCGAAGTCATTGGCATTATACGGGCATTCTCGACATTCGACGATCGATGAGCTGGCGAGATCCGGGTAATGTACAATTTATACCAAAACTGAAATATGTGCATAAAGTATGAACTGTTCAAAACTGTTCAAAAGGCAATAGCCCAGCTGTCGCTAAGGGAAGCCGACCGTACTAGTAGTACACAGTAAATGTCTATTAATCTGGCTGTTGCCATGCATGTCGCTACGTATAATGTTTTATCTATTTATTTAATAATTGAGATTGTACTACTTTCGCTATCGGTACATAAACAAGAAAACTGTTTCCACGAACAAGTGCTAGCGAAAACTTTACGTTGCAAATTGCGGCCAAACCGCAGCAGATAGCGACTAGTTTACTATGACAGCCTATAGGAACTTACTAACGTCCTATACAATGGTACCATCGCAGACCACTAGATTACAAAGTCTACACGTACCGTTTAGCCACAATATAAAACGCTAGACAGATCAAAGACAGACGACACATCGTACCATAAGCGCGATCGTGTACAGTCGGTTAAAGATGTTCATCACTGCTATAAGTTTTAGTTATGGTCTTCAAGACAGAAGATGGCAATGACACCGGTTGCCCGAAAAACCTCAACTAGGAGCTAAGGTTTAACATCTTCAATGCAAGAAAATAGGTCTTTATCAAAACATCTGACCTGGATACCATAAAAACCAATAAGCTATAGGCTACTGACGAGACTACGTTCACCGTAACAAAATACATCACAAATGCTGATCTAAGTGTCAGAAATAAAAGATAAACCCAGACAATTTTGGAAAAGACAAAGTGTTTCTTTCAGTCTATCCTTGTTGAGACGCAGTAAGAAAGTATCATTAGACAATTATTCCAACCTAATGCTATCACCAATGCCGTTCACATTGTGCATTCTGCATAGTATATCTGATCACGAAAATGTGTAACAGGAATTCCTATAAAAGATAGATAATTCGGCGATTAAATAACGTTTACTGCGGTTTTGAGGAACGTTTTACTGCATACGCGCAGAATCTGCCGCAATCCCAATTTCTGTTTCCCGCGGGAAATCTCGCATAAAGACGAGATTATCGTGCGTTGAGTGTGCAAAGGAAATTGTGCGATATGAACGCATCGATGAGCATTCTATGTCGCCAACAACAATCTTCTATAGCTCCGAGAAGCAAGTCATGTCAGGCTATAGGCAAAGCTATTGTGTCCAGCAGAATGTCCATGATAGTCTTCGCCGATGCTCGCTCACGCCAGTCCTCGCATCATCTATTATTTACAACTCGACAGAGGCACGACGATGACGTCATTCTGCGCATCCGCAGCTGCAGCAACCAGCCAACCGCTCTCTCAATCTTTTCGTGAACTTTGACCGTCTGTCTGCAGTCTTTCCACGCAGCTCGCTTGCTGCCTGGTCAGTTCATAATTGCCCACATGAGCTTTTACTGCAGTGCTCACCGCCGAGCTGACTTTCTTAACCTCTGAACGACAACGACCATTACAGTTTCGCAATCTTCTCGGGGCACTGGCAATAGTATTTTGTCTTCATTATCTTACAATCACGCAAGAAATGTAGCTCAACATTTAATGAATGGACGGTACATACCTCCATTGATGTTGTAAAGCGCTACAGACCCAAAACTTGCAGTTGAAAGTTTAAAAACCAAGGTCAGACGGTCAAAGTAGGCTATGGATGTCTCTCTATGTGCTGATGCACGGGCAATCGTATGTAAATCGTATCACAAAAATTCACTCAAAACACAGCGGGCACAGACTTGCGCGACTGCTCATATTCTGTCTAATGCTAAACGATGTAGGCTAGTGCAGCTCACTCGCATTTACGCAATTACTGCCACAAAAAAACTGGATACGAGAGTGTTAAGCAGAATCCACTTAACCACTATTGCAGTTGCAGCAACAAACCACAGGATTTGCCTCGGACTCGGAGTAGGCTATACGTAAACTAATCACTCACTCACGCTATACGAAAGCAATAAAACGGCTACGGCTTTTCTACGGCGGAAAATATTTAAGAAGTCTAATTAGCTGACTGGCAAGTCAGCGAAGATTAATATGCCTTCCAGAGAGCGTGGAAGAGAAGAAACATAACGGATTAACGGCATTATAGATAAATTCATTGTTGCATGCGCGCGCGCTGGAACTGATACTGATAGATAATTCAGAGAGTCGCCGACTGCGGGCAGTGCAGACCGGAAAAATAATGATGATGTATGGCCCGTCACGTGACCGACAACAAGGTGCCCGATAACGTGACCGAAAATACGTCAGCGAGTCACTCGCCGCCGCAACCAAAGTCGCCATAAGACAGTACAGCTGCTTATTATTACTATTATTATTATTACCATTATTAATCCATATATTCCGTCAACGCTGTAGTGTATGGAATGGATTCGGAAGGGTACTAATAGTCACTATAACGTATAAGCTAGGACAAAGGAAAGTTTATTTTTACTTTTTATTGTAGTTTAGCTTGTACTTTAAAAAATTACGTACGCATTTTAGTTACTGTATATTTTTGACTGCTTTATTTCGTGTAATTAAAAGTGTACTTTAGAGTTTCGACAATATTTATCATTCACTAAGTTCTAAGCATTAATTCGTTCATGGACGTAGGCTCGCACGCATGACTAGAGAGGTTGGATATTCTAAGTGTAGGCCAACCATGAAATTATTATTAGGAATGGGATAAGTAAGGGAAGTGTCAAAACAAACTTATACATTCCAGACAATCAATCCATCTATCAATGGCTTAACGCTGAACGCTGTGCAGTCTGGCCTAAAATATTCATGTGTTTCCGGTTTCCGTCCAAACGACCTTAAACTCTTAAAATAAAAGTTTCAATAAGTTTTGCGACTTTTGGCTGTGCACGTTTTAAAAGTAAATTGCGCCAAAATGGCTAGAAACGAACCACGAAAACTTACGCACAAAATGTTCAGCATTAAACGTAGATTTTGGCAGTAAAGTTTTGATCCCTAAGTTCAATTTCCGTATGGGGCATAAATGCAAAAAAACTTTATATTTCTTTTTATTTTTGCCACCTTTTTTACGTTTTAACGTTTTTTTTACTTTTTTAAGGTCTCATTATTTTTTTCAACAAAACGTGCAGTGAAATGCCTATCAAGAACTTTGAGAAACAAAAAACGAAACGTTTTTTTTACATATATGGTACGGGAAACCCTATATTTAGGTATCCCTTTAAAATCTGCGACTTTTGCTAATATCCACTAATTAAGAGTGAAATTGCAGATTTACACATACTTGTTGCTTACTGCAACAAGAGCTGATGACTTTTCCATGGGTACCAACATCGATAACCTTAAACGACCTTGAAATCTAAAAAAGCTGCCAAGCTGGTTTTTAGTGATTTTTAGAAATTTTGGGCTGCAACGCATGTTTCAACAGTGAATTGCACCAAAATTACTACAGACAGACCAGGACAACTTGTGTATAAAATTTTAGCGTACAACGTAGATTTTAAAAGTTTGCATTTCGACCTCCTAGGTTCAAAGTCCTACGTATGGAGGCCTCAAATTTGGGTACCATTTACAAACGCATTATTATTTTATTGCACGTCACACACTCCAATTCCCCAAATGGCAGCACAGATGCTGTCGCGCGTCATATGAGCATTGTTAAAATTACTTGTTTATAACGTACACTATTCTACTGTAGCGTACGCGTATCCCGGAACACTGTGCAGGCACAAGCTGTGCGGTGGCGGATCGTCAAGGTCACGTCCTTTATTCACCTGGTTCACAGTCGGCAGACAGTCGATGATGCTGAAGAGCAGTTGAGCATTGCCCTGGTCGTCAGTAGGCACTTGAATACAGAGTGCGTCCATCAACATCTGATACAGAGAACTGGTGCACAGAGGATCCGGCAGCTCGCGCAGATAGTCTTTTAGCAACACTACAGACACAGAACGTAGTACTACGTCTCACAGTTGGTAATTAAGAGATCGCAAATTTGTGTAGGCCTAGTCGTTTTCGACTTTATTCAAAGATATTTCGACAAAAGTTTCGTAAAGCTAAAGCTGTTTGAGTTTTGCATTTAGTTTTTTAGCTTCTACGCTCGTTAAATACGGTATACTGTAGTTACAGTATTTATTGGTGCCAAACTTAAGCTAGAACTTTGAAAAGCAACCACTTAATATTTCAAACATTTTATCCTAGTTTAGAAAGCTCAAAACATATAGTATTCACTGCCTATTTCTACCACCACTACTAATATTCTACTGCTACGTGAACTAACACTGCTCTGCTTAGTTACTCACTTGGCGGGCGCGTGTAAAGCTATAGAGAAGAAAGTTACGATCACTATGCGGCCATCCCAATATTCCCCAGCAAGCATCATGACGCTTGTAGCTTGTCTGTCTGTCTGTCTGCACATCGTCTGTCGCGTATTGGCTTCTAACTCGAGAAAGGAACATCGTATGAAGTACTTCAAAGTCCAGAAATATCTCCCATAACAGTGTAACTCGCCGTGCGATTTCCCTTTAGTGAATGTAACGCGCGCATACATGAGGTAACCGTAAAACAGCGCGATTTCAGACAACCCTCTTGAGGCGATCTGGCTACATTGCTAAACATAAATGAAATATTTTGAAAGCCGTATGGGTAAGTTAGTCTGTGAATGAACAGTCACACCCTGTTTATGCCCTGTAACGATTGACGTAGTTATTCACAAAACAAAGTTTAACGACAACAACGGCAAATGTGATCGCCTTTTCCCCATATATAGGTCTACTGTACGAAGAAATTTATCTAGCTTAATTTGTGAGTTGCCGTTCTTTGCTGCTACTGCACTATCACAATGATATTTATTTTCCTCCTGCACGTCCAAGTGCGTCTTCATCACCGATTGCCAACCGCACGCGACTGTCTACTGTCGACGACCGAGCTTTCCAGTCGCCGCTGCGCATGTATGGAACAGTCTGCCTAAACACGTCGCCACCGCAGTCCGCACCCTCCACGACTGTCTTCTGGTCCCGTCTGAAGACCCAAATTTTCCAAATTTCTTTGCCTAGCCCCTTTGCGCTATGCTTACGCTGTGATGCTCTGTTACTTTGGATATACTGGTTCATGTTACTTGCTTACTTACTCACTTAGGATTTAGCTTTTATGGTCAAGCTGTGGAAGGCGCTCGAAGAACAGTTTAAGCGGCACTAAACATACGCTTTATTTAATTGATTGTTTAATTGGTATTTTTTCGAACAACGAACGTCGAAATGACCATCAGAGATGGTATCGTAAAATTGAGTCGTGAAGACGTTAGTGCATGCGAGGATTGTCAAGATCGACCGACCGTGTATGTGCCGTCTGTCTGTCTGTCTGTCTGTCGTGGCTGTGGTCGAATAGGCTTATAGCGAGGGGTGCTTGAGAGAGCGCGCGTGTGAACTATCTCTCTGATCTGCACAGTCTTTCTGATGCCGTTGACAAGACCTCGAGCGACGTGGAACCACGATGAATGGAGATCGATGCGCCGCGTCCAATCTCAACGTGCGTTGTACTCTAAACTACCAAAAACCAAACCACCAAACGGGTGGCTGGAGGCCGCCCGCTGGACCCCAACCATCTTCTAGAAGACTCGGAATATAAATGAACACATTTGGCTATAGTTTCAAATCTAAATTTAACTACTAAAGTTATGCAGCTAAAGTAAACTGTGACTTCGGTTCAGCTGAATAGCCTACAGAGTTTCCGTGCTTTGTTGAAATCACTGAAGTTGTACACCCTGTACATACCGTCGATTAGTTAGCCGGCGACTAAAAAATCGGGCGCCCGACATAAGCAGCCAATCCCACGTGGAGCGTGACAAGCACAAGCTCCATTATTTCGACTCGTTGTGAATTTGTTGGACAACAAGTCATAAGTAGCCTACCAATTTAAGTAAGTAAATAAGTATTACTTTAGGCCTATAAAGCGCCAAAATCTCACAGGAGAATCGAGGCGCATATATAATAAAAGCACATGAAGCACTAAGCGCGTAAAGCACAAAGCACATAGAACAACCTGTACGACATCGCGACATGCTAAAATGTAATTTTGCTGTAGGCCTTTGATTTTTTATGGAGTGGATTTGCTTGAGACGCATGATTCGTTATAAATTTGATGTAAGTATCTTTTTGGGTGAGGCAGGTTGTACGACGAATCTAAGAAAGTGGAGTTTGGCCGACAGTCTTCAGAGTTGAAGGCAGATATCGCGGGACCACGGCCGGCCTGATGGTCCTACAAGGCATGTGTGTCTATCTGTCGCTCTGTCCGTCTGTCTCCCTGTCCGTGTCTCTCTAAGAGAGGGACGATCAATATGCGATCGCCAGAAGCGTCACGGACGGTGGCTGGGCGGGTTGGTCGACATCGACTCCTCCTTCCCTTCCTCGCTCGGTCACCCAGCGTGCCGTATGTCCGGCGCCGCTCCGCGCCAGCTGCTGCTGCTGCTGCTGCCGTCGCTGCTTTCAACACTTATCGTCGCTCGCTATTAATTATCACAACGCGCCCACCGGCGTCCCGTCAATACGCTCTCTCTCTCTCTCTGCATTATAACGAGACCCGACACGACGCTGTTGAATAGTTGCCGGGCACGGCTAGTTACCAGCTGCCCGATACGCCTGTTTGTTGTCCGCGCCCAGCACATGTGCAACAGAAATAAAATAGTAACCGTTTCGTTTTATTTCTGCACATGTAAAACAATAAAACAAAACATACCAGTTTGTCGGACGAAACCGCCACACCGACTGGTTGTTAGCTATAACCTATACTGCGGCTGAAACTGTTTAAGCACTTGCGTATTTATTCTGTATTTGTTATTTATTTTATAAGTATGCTAACGAGCCTAAAAGTAAACAAAAACAAAGTAACAAAACATAATTCAACGTTTTATTTCTGTTTGTTTTTATTTTAACTTTGGTCGATCCCATCAGCAGAACAAGCCGCATTATGCAGTGCACAAGATACGTCCGTCTGTCCGGCGTAAGGTTGTAATCTGAGAACCAAAAAACCCATTAAATTTTGATCCACATCTTTTACTTAACGGCATGATGTAAAATTAGCAGAATAGGACAAACTGCGTATTGTATATTATAAACTGCGTATAAGACCCGAGCAGCACTCGTTTAACTATAATTATTAGCCAAACTTTCTGCTCGCAGAGGTGATTAGTGCTTATCAGCGAAAAACGCCTGACTTGCCGAATCAAGTTAACAAACTAGCGCACGCGGCGACTGTAGCACAACGTAATTCCGTTGTAATACACGAGCAGACGACACGTCAGATAACTGGACAACCTGTAACTAGGTTGCGCTCTCTACAGGGTCCAGTCAGTGCAGTGCATGGAGTGCCGTTGTTCAGCGTCTATACCCGGGAGAAATCAGGGTCGACGAAGCATGGCGTCCATTACCGCGGGACGAGACGAGATACGAGAGCTATGGTCACTTGCTCAATGGCCTGCAGTTACTCGTCCTCTGTAGCCTACTACGAGCCCTATCAAACCACATGACCATCGCATTTTACCCAGCAGCAGCAGCAGCAGCAGCTGTTCCATTCAACGCATATCAATAGCTTCGTTTGACCAACATAATAGACCGAGGTCTATACAGTAAAGCACCCCGTGTTATGACCGTACTTTCGCTCGCTAATTTAGCTCCACTTTGTTCAACCTACGAATTCGTCGTCAAATAGGGTCTGAGTTTGCAGTCATTTCACGCAACACAGAGATGTAGGCCTAAAGAACACCCGATCGTCCTGATCCGACTAGATAGAAATTATAGATCAAAAATGACAATCGTAGAAATGAAACATATACGAAAGAAAGTAAGCTCTGTGCGTAATGAAAACGGTCGTATACATCGGCGAGCGAAGTAGCTTCAGCGTCGTCGTGAATGTTGCTGAACTAAAAGCAAGTCACGTGACTAACCTGTAATGACGTTGACGTCGCCGACAGACGTCGGTGACAGGTTGACTCCTTGCGGACCGTGAGTCTCGAGCTCGCTGCGGAGTCTGGCGGCGCGCTTGGCCGAGCCACACAGGCGATAGATGCCAACCTGCTCAGTCGCTCCTCGACGTTCCACCTCTTCTACGCACCGACGCACCAGCGCCGCTACCTCAGACGTCCCATCGTCGCCGGTGAGGTTGGCGCCAAAGACGGCGTCCACGTCAACGGCTGGGCGGCGTCTGAAGGCGTCCGCCGGGGATCGGTGGCTGAGTTCGACGTACAGAACGCCGCGAGGGTCGAGCTTCACCGCCAGACGTTCACGACAGTCTTCCTCACCGCTCCCACCGCCTCGACGAATTACAGCCGGCAGTGACACAGACGCCGTGAAGCCAAGGCGATGTCTTGCGGCGCGACGGTCAAACGAGTAGATGCCAAACGACAGCGCGGACGACGACTGGAGATCAACCACGAAACGATCATCCCAGTCGAAGTTGGTCGCCCCGGAGTGCACGCCGGTCCTCGCCCGCGACACGCCGTCCACCGCCGCCACGCAATATAGTTCCTGCAGCGCGGCACGCGACCCGGGCAGCGTCAGACCTCGGCCGCAGTATACACTCATAGAAAGTAGTCCGTCGAGCGACGACGACCCGGGAGCAGTGGTCGGCGGCGCCGGGGCCGAAGTGGGTGCGGCCGACGACGGGTACGGTCGGAATAGATCAGTGCGTAGTTGTAGCGGCGGCCGAGACAGGTTGCGAGCGCCGCACGAGTCGACGCTGGCCGACCTGTATGACGTCATGCTGCCGCCGGCGGAACCGTTGAAATAACCGGAAGGAGATCGTCGTGCGAGAGTCAACGGTCGGGTCGGCTGACATCCGGGAACATTGCTGCTAATGTCGATGTGGTCGTTAGCGAAGTTGTTGTAGTGGTCGAGTAGACAATCGACGCTCATCTTACGAGTTAGCCTAGCAGGAGCAGGTGCCCTGACGGCTGCGCGTGACGTCATATAGCTGACGTCATTGGCTCGTGGTATATGCTGATCACCTGTTGCACCCGACACACCCGTACACGTGCTAGAATTAATATTACTATTAAGCCTACTACTACTACTATTACTACTACTACTGCCACTACTAATTAGACGAATAGATCGATGATGGCGTCGAATAGTGGTCTCATGTCTAATGATATATATATATATTTCATTTTATTGCAACAAAGGTAAACACTATCAATATGTAAACTGTGAGCTTTAAATCAGGGTATAATGAAAACTGACAGAATATTGATTAAGTCGATATATGCGACAATGACGTTTGGGTAAAACCTGGTCGTAGTGTCGCGGTGTCGGATCCGTTGAGTGCGTTGCTGTCTGTGTAATTGCGGAAATTGCGACTGCAGTTGCTGTTGTTGCTGGAAGTGCTAGTTGCAGCAACTCTGTCGTTGCACTGGTACGACGGCGGCGTGCTGCAGCACTCGTTTCTCGCGTTCATCCGCATCATCTGTTGCTGTCCTGCCCACCTCCTGCGCTCCGCAACACGTCGTCTACGTTTTACCTCTAACGGCGTACGCTTATTCGTGACAAGAAGCGTGTACACTGTATATCATACACATTAAAAATCACAATTATTCACATGCATACTAAGGCAACAGTTCCGAAAAAGTATAGCAGTGCTGGTGTACAGAATAAAATGGTATATGCGACATATGGTCAAATACAATATTGTCTATAACGTGTAGGCCTATTTAGTTCAGCGGCCAGTCTATAACACGCGGTGCCTATAGGCTTACCTGTTTATGGTGGCAGTGCTTGGATGATCAGCAGTGCTGAGTGCAGCTGCGGGTGGTACGACGCCGTTGTACACTAACTGTGCCCCTCGATGTCTCCGCGCACCGAGTGTGTAGTAGTCAGCCGGCGACGGACGACCGACCACAACGTTCCTCTCCGTCCACTCCTGAACCCGACGTTCACTGAACGATGAAGCAGGCCAGCCGAGCGCCTGTGCCTCGGACGCGTAGCCGGCACGGGCGTGAGGTCTGACTGGCGCCGGCACGCTGACCGCTGTCTGGAACTGCTGCTGATGTTCGGTCGGTCTTCGGATGTGGTTGAGCTTGCTGCGGTCGGCGGCGTTGCCGGACCATGGCACCGCTGGTCGATACATCGCCGAGTTATCGGTCGATATTCCGCTGTCCAACGAGTCGTTTTGTCTGTAGCCGTCCGGCGGCCTGCAACCAACGTTCGTACGTTATTGTGTTAGCTGTAGCGTGGTACTACCCAGCTACAATCAGCGTCGTCTTCAGCATCGTCGACGCTGAGTGGCATGAGTAATAACTTCATCAAAGAGAAAAGCCAAATGAGACATACTTAACAACGAAACAAAATAAAGGCGTACAACGTTTCAAAAGCGTCGATTTTCTACGGCTAGGGCGTCTATGCGAAACTGTAGTAAAATGTTTCATTCAGCGCACTTTAAATGTTCTGGTTCTTTTGGTTTCTACAAATTTGTTACATAACATTCTATGGGCGGTTCAGTGCGATGCTATATCTACACTCATTCATCAGTGAGCGGTACTGTAGCAATGCAGCAGCGTTTTATTGCGGCTCAAGGCAAAAGCTAACACACGTGTTAATCTGCACACACATAACGCAGGGCGACTCTGACCGACCTGGGTCCGTTGCTGTAGCGAGCAAAAGCCAACTCGTCGGCGGCGCTCGTCGACCCTGGTCCAGACCTCACCACAACCACCGGCGTCGACGTCGAGCCGGCATCGTCTTCATCAGTGGCTCCCAGTCCAGACAGACTGGACGACGAGTTGGTCTCGCTGGAGATGGTCGCGCAAGGTCTGACGGTCAGCAGAAGCCGCCGTGAGACCGACATCGAGATGACGACGTCGTCCAGCCGTCGACCCGCCACAGAGACCGTGTTGACGCTAAGGATCTCGTCGCCGACCCGTAGCAGCCCGTTGGTTTCTGCGACGCCACCCGCCGCCAGCCGTGAGATGAACACGCCGTCGGCCCGGTCTCGGCCGTTACCTTCGCGGATGTAAAAGCCCAGGCTCTGACCCGGCCGCTTCGTTATCTCGACCGTCTGCACTTCATCCATGGCCTACCGACTCAGCGTCGATGTGGACAATCACATCACGGCACCTTAGCTTCTATCAGAAATCACTTCTCTCCCAGTCCGCTATGATGCGGATTGGGTTCCGCCTACCGTGACGTCAACTAACAAATCAGCAATCAGTCTCCGCAGCGAAGTGATGAAGTCTGCCGCGTCACGTGTGCTTTACCCAAATGCTTTATTTCTGCTTACGGCACAGCTGCGGCAAGTTTAGCCCGACCAACGCGTAGAGGTAATATGATTAACGAGAAGGCGGCAGGTATGATCACATCTTTTTGAACCGAACGGTAACCGAAACTGAAGTGCCGTTCGTCGGCGGCATTAAGCAGCGCTGAAAGCTGCTCTCTGATAATAGCTACTCAACGACTGCTGTTGCTGCTGCTGCTGCTGCTGTTCAAAGCCGAGGTATGCGGATCGTGAAAATCCCCGCTAATGGATCCGTGGACGCACTGACGCTGTTTCACAGTTTAGTCACTGATGCGCAGATCTGCTTTTTTGTTTCAATCAATCAGTAGCATTTGTATAGCGCTTCCTACAAAGTTTTGAACAGCAGCGTTTAACAACTAAAACACTAAACCCTAAGATACAACAATAAAATCTAAGAACGGTATCATAAAATCTAAAATTTAAAGTCAGTATGCGACATTAAATAAAAACGTTTTAAGATTATGTTTGAAAGTCGAGTATGTGGCAGTGTTGCGAATGTCAGCAGGTAGTTGATTCCAGGCTTGTGGTCCGGTAGTGGAGAAAGCTCTCGAACCGACTGCCGTTTGTGATCGTGTAACATCGAAAAGTCCGCTGAACGTAAATGACATCTTCCAGCAAGATCTGCTACTGGCACGACTATGTCAGTTGCCCGTAAACAATCCAATGCATTAAGCTGCACAGTTTGTACGTGATATGTTCTCGCACTGGCAGCATGCAATGTAATGACATCAATGTTTCTGTGACGTGGTCAAGTGGTCGTTTACCGCACTGCAACAGTCAGCACCATAAAGCCCGAACCAACGTCGCGTTTGCATGCAATATAAAATATTACACATATCTTGCAATTCGCTTTAACAAAATCGAACACGCATTGAAGGATAATAAGGCTAAGTTGGCCCAAGCACACGTTAACTATTTTAGAAAAAGTTAGATGAAAACAATGTATGCAATTGCTGTTTTTTTAGGCGCGGGGTGACAATAATGACTGCATGCTGCATATGGCCCTAGTGCCGAGCTAATGTCTCTTAGCACGTTCAGTGGTCCGGATGATCGTGTGCTGTAACCAACTTTTTAGATTACGAAGCGATCGACGTAGTCCAAGGGTAGACCACAGATTCGTAAATAAATGAATATACACGGTGTTTCATAAAAAGGGATCCCTTTTTCTTTCTTTCATAATTCACTCAAATAATGATCAATTTACATGAAATTTTTACCAATTGTAGCCGAAGAAATATTAATTTAAAATATTTTAACAAAATGTGGCAGTTAATTAAATATTCTTTGATAGGCGTGACGTAACGCTGACGTCATAATATGTCACGGGTACAAGCTTGCTATAGTCTCAACTGGTGCTGTCAGTTGCTACCCTGCTCCGATTGTGAAAAATCTGGTTCGTTGATGACAAATTTTGGAAGTTTTACAGTTGCAGCCACAAAAAAAACGTGCAAAGCGATAGCATTTACATGTCTGTGTGGATAGCTAGACTTTCACATGTTCGAGCAAGACAGTGCACTAGCACACCGACCTTGCAAAATGGTTGCGTTTTTGGGTCGCGAGACGCCTGATTTCATGTCCACATGTTGCTCAGTGCTGACACGATAAACATTTTTATTAGCGAACCAGATTAAGTTCACCATCGAAGCAGGGTAGCAACTGACAGCACTAGTTGAGACAAGCAAGCCGTGACACATTATGACGTCAGCATTACGCCACGACTAGCAAAAAATATTTAATCAACTGCCATACTTAATTTAAATATTTTGAATAAGTATTTCTTCTGATACAGCTGGTAAAAATGTTGTGTAAATTGATCATCATTCGAGTGAATTATAAAAAAAACCAAAACAGATTATTTTTATGAAACACCGTGTACAATAGTCACAATGCTGGAAGTTGCTGTTCGAGCTTCTGAAATTTGACCCGCGTGCGCTATCAGTTGTTGTGTTTGCAACATATTCTGTCACGAGCTCGTTGTGGATCTGAATCCGCATTTCGCTGACCTCGGATCAAGAATAGAGCTGTTTGCTCGCTTGTCGTCGCGTGTCGACGCAGCCATCAATCAGTGACATCACAGCGTAGCCATCGGGTCACTTGCGGCACGTGCTCGCCATAGAATTCCAACTATGACAATCAGCCAATGTTCGACTTTAGGTGCATTTTACATAAAAATAAAAAAATAATTATGGGGAGAAGACTCTCCAGATCTCTTCTCCAGTGGGGAGGGGATATCCCTTCCCATGCTCCAGCCTTAACTGCCCTCTCCTTTCCCGTGGATGCTGGCTACGTCAGTCCGCCGCTAGGTGACCGACCGCCCGCCACATGTTTGTTGTAGTTGTTGTTGGTGTCCACTGTCCACTACATATCTGGTCTGTGGTCGTTGTCAAGTTAATTCTATCGTTCACCTCGCTAACTCATCTTTCCAGTGGTGTGGTCGAGGGAAACGCGGGGTACGCAGTTCCCCAAAATATTTTTGGGAGGGAACACTGTTCCCTCAAATACGACAAATGGGAACGGTGATAGAGACTCATACAGTATAGCCCAGCGTTCCGCCATAGACCTGTAAAGAAATGGAAAGTCTAGATAAAAGTTTAAACCCCTTTTAGACGTCTAAAAGGTACAAAACTCTCAACACTAATTGCGGTTTCCTGGGTGCAAAAAGGTTAAAAATACGTTTGCGGCATGGCTCTGCCCCGGACCCTACAAGTGTAGCTTAGAGCACTTCCCAGAGCTCTAGACGGATTAAAGAGGGCCTGCTTCCTAATGGAGGGAAGGAGAATGTAAAAGCGCATTATCCCAAACAAAAATTAACCACTAGGTTACACCACTGCATCTTTCCTGGACGGACTAAACTACAAACACTATAGGCCTACTAGACTCCATGTCTCAATATTACAAGCCGAATTACGCGTCGTGCTTGTCCGTCGATATGCACGTGTTTTACACGCGCATATCCGCGCGAAAATAACAAGAAAGCCCAGCTAACGCAGAGAAACGCGCGACAGCGGTACATGTTTGAAGGCCCACTGCGAACCCAATCTAAGGTCACCGATCCCAGCGGGCAGGTTTTCGTTTTTCGTCGACACCATATTGTGCGCTCCTGTGCCAGCTCCTTGAGTTGTGAATAATCGATGTCCCTGTCGCTTGTCTCCAGTAGCCAACTCAGTAACATTTCGTCTCCCTCTTCCATAAGATAAAATAAGGCTAATAAGCTTAAATGACGTGGACAAAAGTAAGCACAAAGCCAAAGTACAAATAACACAAAACGATTATCACTGTCAATTTTTTTTTTGATAACGCTCAGATCTTGTTATCAAAAACCAAAAAAAATCATATATTAATTTATATTTCACAATTATTACTTTCTTAAATAAATGTCAGCTGATTCAAACAACTATATACAAAACAGGAATCTAGCGCCCTTCAAAATAGAACAGTTTGCACATTTCCGATATACTGACTACCACATATTCACAATTTTTCACATATAAACAAAATATAACAACATTAACTAAAAGCTATGTTGAGAACAGACACATATGTAAATTTTTCACGTTCACCAATGCCAGTTCATCAAGAAATAAGATCTCTCACACAGCCAAATTAAGAAAAAAATCGTTAAAACAAGGTGCTTCACAATGACACACGTCCACATTATTTCCCAGAAAAAAACGGTCCACTTTGTCATCACCTATAAGTAATTAAAACTGCAATGAAGATTGATATTCTGAAATAAAACATAAGCTAAACTTATTAGTGTTTAATAGTGGTGGTTGGAAATTGATGCCCTTAAAAAGGCTAGGCCTATATCTTAGCATGAGCAAAAAGCAATACAGACGACAAGTTAACGGCATAACACAAACTGTGCCGTTTTTTTTCTGAGACACAGTGAAGACAATACAAGAAATAACAATCAGCTAGAAGCTGAGAGCTGTGGAATGCTTAATAACATAACTGCAGAGTGTAGATATGTGGACAAGCTGTTATAACTAACAGTGCAATGTGACAGACACTATGTTGATTCAGTGTCGCAGCATTACAAAATGTATTTCCTAGTAGTTCGTGTATCTAATGACATTACACATACATTTATCTCATCGGTGAATGACACCTCAGCAGTAGTATGCAGCCACAAACACAACGTGCAAAGTAGGCCTAGTTGCAGAACTAGATCAACCTGTCATGCTGTCATTTGCTGTGTTATTTTTTGTTGATGACAGACATACTCTGCGAGTCAAAAACATGCAGACACCGCATTCCTGCCCATATCTAAACGACGTACTCGGTACTCGCCAGTTCTTGAAACTGTGTCACCAGCACTTTTCACTTGATAACAAATTTTTCAGCTAAGGCACCTATAAAAATTTCGAAAATAATTCAATATGTGTTAAAGCCATTTAAAAAATTTAACATCTCCACATTTTGACTCACACTGTATATCACAACTGCAGTCAGTGAAACATAATATCACACATGCAAAACTATGGAAATATAAAACTGAATCCGGAGTGACCATTACTCCAGTCTGTTGTCGAGTACAGTTAAATGGTTCACTATCTTGGGTCTCTAGTGTGTGAATTCGTTAATCTCTCAACTAAAGCAATAAAAAGAAATTATCAGATCCTCTGAAATATTACAAATCTAGCCCAGGCAAGACGTGGAGAATTTAGGCCTTTCCTGTGACATTGCTCCGACTGTGCATTGACAGAGACTGATAAATAAGGAGGGAATTGGCTTGATAGATTAGAGAAAGAATGACAGGTCTTGAGTGCTGTGAAACTGCCCGACATTTCTCCATCACATCATGGCATTGTTCTCCACAATTTGCTTACCCAGTACCGATGTCATGGTCATGCACACCAACAGTAGATAACAAAACATAGCAGTTTAAGCCTGGTAAAGCCCAAATTCCAATACGCCGACTATCACCGAAACTTCCCTGCGAGGAAAGTTGTGGACACAAGTCATGAAAGTTGCGCACAAATCATGAAAGTCACAGACGCAAACCATCTCGACATCCGAGATGTTTGTGACAAAGTCTGTGACAAGTCCGCGACAAACCCGTTTGTGTCGCTCTAATGGAATTTAGTCCATTACAATGGATGGGAAAAGTCGGTGACAAAGTCGGCGACAAATTCCGCAACAAAATCCGTGGACTTTGTCGCTGACACGAATCACGAAAGTCCGCGACACAAATCATGAAAGTCGACGATATGATTTGCGTCGCAGACTTTCATGACCTGTGTATGCGACTTTCCCCATGGGGAAGTTTCGGTGAAAGTCGCAAAGTTGGCGTAATGGAATTTGGGCTTAAATAGTAACATTACGAACAGCACCAAAAATGTATCATATAAATAGTTATTCTAATAATCTAAATGCTACTGTCCCAAATGTGCCTGTGGTGTTCACAACAAACGGTTTCTCTGACAATTATATCCATCACAATTCACTGCCTTTTGGTCAACTCTAAAAATTCCCAGAGAACTGACAAATTTGCAGACATTTCCATATTTATTATGCAAGACATCAGCTGTAGAAAATGCCATTACAACAATGTGTGTATATGATAGTTCAATAGATCAGTGTTGATGGTATCTATCTGCTCGTCAGGGAGGTCAAAGGTGATATGATATAGAGGTCAAAGATCACGGGGTGGAATGTGCTGCTGCTATCGTTTGTTGATTCGGTCAATGTCTTCAATGATGGTCGTCAGTCGCTGTCGAGACCTCTTGCTGATGTGACCAAGACAACTGATGAGCGCCAACATCTGACGACCTGAGTATTCCTGACACACAGCCAGCAGCAACAACATCAGTATCAATGTCAATAATGCAAATGCCACTGATGTGGAAATTATCACTAAATCACACGCATAACGTTAACAACTTCACAAAGATTAAAACATTTAAAGATTGAATTTTGACCGAGTGAAGTCACATCACCAAAAAAACAAAACACAGACACTGAAGTTTTTTACACCTAAAAACCAAAAAATGTCAACATGTAAAAATGAAAATACTATTTCAAAGCAACTGACTGCAGATTACCCAACACTCTGAACGATGTTAGCTGAATAATTAATAAAGTCGATTAATAAAAAACCTATACGTTCTACATTTACATCCCTTTAGTTTGAAAATGAGATTATGATATGTCACCTTCTGTAAAACTAACTATTAATTAAAAAATCACATCACTGACCTTGTGATCGTGAATCCACGTTTCAAGCTGTGCCTCCGGCAAGTAGTAGGCTTTTATGTAAACTTCTACGAACTCGCGGCCTGGGATTGGCCTGCAACATGTGCAATAACATGTCAACGACACGACAACGCTGTTACAGTCAAACTACATCAAGTGTAACAACTGCAGCATCATTTGATACTCAAAATGGTGTGTATAACTCTTGATGAAAACTCATCTCAGAGCTCCGAGGCGTCACCTGTCATATGGAATCACACAGTATTACCTGCCACCCAACACAGGAGGATGTACCCGAGCCAGGCAAGCTGGTACTCGACTAACCCACCATAGAGGATAGAAGGCTGAGATGACCTGGGAGGTTCGTTACATACTGAAATGGCAGTCACCCACCTGAAAAGTGATTGGGCCAGGCATACAGTAACTTCATTGATCGTGACTAAGCTTTAACACAATCTCCACAAACACACTGTTTCTACCCCATTAATTTTATCAGCTATTTTTCTTGACTTTGTGCACCAAAAGTCAACTTTCAGGAACTTATAGTGCAAGATTTTTGTTAGACAAGACGACTCACCTGCTGCCAAACCAACAGTATCAAAGCACCATACAATAACAAATTAATGAAATGATGCATGTTCGTACTACAGACAAAAACATTAACCCATTAAATCCTAAATCATTTGTGTCAGCCTGTTTCAACCAACTAGACAATTAGCACGAAATCATCATAATCATCAATTCATGCGATCACCTGAATCAAACCAAGCAGAATTAGCTAGTAAACAGTCACAAACCGCAAATCGGTTAATTTCTCGAGTTTGTTGAGAAACTGCTGAAAATCCAGCTGCATCAACGCACGCCCTTCATTTGTGCATTTCTTTGCCGATGCAAAACTAAACATACAATACGCAAACACACACAGAATCTGTGAAAACGATATGGGCTTGGAGCAGAGCAGCTACACTGTTACACCAATACTGAAAGTCATAAACTACTGCAATGCTACAAACAGTCAAGGCAAGTGTACCTTAAACCACATTTCTTGAGCTAATTGCCTTTCATTTTTAGTTTTTTCCAATGTTTTTTTCTGTTTTGGCTAGGAACACGAGACTAAAATAGGGGAAGACAGCAGGAATAATGTGACATTATGTGGACTGCCTTGCCTCCAGCTGAGCTTTAAGATGGCATCCCAACTGTGAGAATTGCAGTGTTCATTATGACAGAAAGATGCTGCAATGGTGAGCCACGTAAACCGTTGTGACTGCACTTATCACAGGCTGGATGCCCAACACGCAGCATCAAAGCACCGACCAAGACTAGTCACAATAATAAGCATTCTGCGCACACAGTCAACCGACCCTTCAACAAATGTGGAGAAAGCAAGTCGTATGATGTGCTCCCACAATGCATCACTGACGGCTTTCGGTATCGGCACTCGCTGATTGATGCGCTCGAGATGCTGGTCAAATAGACTCAGTTCCTGAAACAACAGCATACGTGTAAACATAACTCACACGCATGTTATCAAATACAGTTGCATATGAAAAGACACTTTTTAATCAATGACCAAGTTCTGCATACAGAAACTAACCAATTTATTGATCAATTTATTGACCAATTTATTGACACTGGACTTATCACATTTCACGTATCACGCATTACCACGCAAAAATGCCGTGACAATAGCGTTAAATGCAGGCAACAACAACAACACAATGTTATCAGCCAAAGCAAGCATCAACGGCGCCAGACCAAATTTCTATCAGATTAAACTGGAACAAGAACAATTAGACCTAAAACCAATACAAAGAGTAGCAAGTACAGTACATGCAGCAGTGAGTCAACATAGACGGAATGTTGAGACATGATGTCTTTGACGTCCCACTTGACAATCAGCATCTGCTGCAGACAAGCATCCACATTGACGGACCGCAGTGCTACGGCCTGGTAAACAGGTCGCCGCAGTTCAGCCGCTGTGCTCAGTGTCTACAATGTATTATCAACACAACTACATGTATGATCATTACATCTTGCATGAAATGGAAGGATTCTGGAACGATGCCTTGCCTGTTCAATTTTTGATGTGACTTCACTAAGAGCTTCAATTTCTTTACCTGACCAACCGCTTTGTTCTTGCTGTCACATTTTGCTGGTTTTATTCTGGCTGCATTTTCGTTACTATTTGCTTAGTTATCCCCGCCAATGGAATGAAGTGAATTGGATGAGATTATGAGATTGGTCGATCTGTCCGTCGTTGTATGTGTGAGTCCATCTGTCTGTCTGTCTGTCTGTGTACACAAATTGGCGGAGATATGCACTCTAACGAGCGCCTTCTAGTTAATTTTTAGGCTCCCCAAAAATAGAGTACTGCGAGTAAAATAACAACAATAATGATATCAATATAAAACTGGTTAGGCTGGCCAACTAACTTATATGTTCAAGTAAAAAGGCCACCTGGCTTGTGAAAATGTCTGGTCACCACTATGGTGACCAGACTGGTAAAAACGACTACAGTGCTAAATCTATGCATTACAGCTCCATGTACTAATGACGTTTAGTCAACACAACTTAAATGCATAGCTCAATGTCTGTAGCAGCAAATCATTCCAGCCTACTCAGAAGAAACTTGTATAATGATAATTAGAGCTCTCACTAAATGGCAGAAATCTATTCCATGTCACAGAAACAAGGTAATCACAAGATCTAGAAGATCTTATACATTATTAAATTCTAAAAAATGGTCACTACAAACCTGGGAATAAAACTGTTGAAGAAAAGCTCTCTTTGCTGTCGGAATGGCATCTTCAAGCCGCTGCTGCAGCAGCCGAAACTGTTCCGTCAGAAACATGCTGCAAAAGTTTACGTAGCAGATTTTATCCAATAATAACTAGATAAATAAAAATCAATCATCTTTCCACATAAACCCACGCTAGCTGGATTTGCCATCGACTTTTAGTCTAAATTAGCATCCTAATGGAACAGACCAAAACTCTACATCCACAACAATCTAAAACACTGCCTCCAGAATATCTCTGGGCATCACCTTTGTCAAATTCCCTCGACATCTATCAACACAAATTCTTTCATCCAACTGGCATGTCTTTTTATCTTTACATTCAGCATGCCCAATCATTTAGTCGATCCATCTGTTGATCAATCAATCCAGTTATACAAGACTAGTTCTACTCACAGCGATTCGGTGGCGACGACTCGCTCTGTGAGTCCAAACAGCAGGTCGGGTCGGTGCAGGTCGACGGCTGGTGATATGTGAGGATGTAGTACTCTGTCGTCCACCACCACTGTCTCTACTCCGCCACTCCCGGTGCTACCAGTGCTGGCGATGCTTGATAGATCAGCATGTGACGATGATGATGCTGTCTCAATGCTAGAACTGGTGGTAGACATAATGAGGCTCTCAGCAATACGCTTCAGAGTCGCCTTCAGCTTCACACTCATTACGCTGTCACTGCTAGATACCTGTCGGTACAATTACCCTCTAACTAATCACAGATTTTCTTGATGATTAATAATATTTTGATTCTAAAATGCTTCATTAAAATCAAATCACCAACCTTACAGAGTAGATATGACAGTGGTGTTTTGCACTCCTGTAACATCAACGTAAGGTGACAATTTTTTCTGCAGAAAATGTAACAAGAAAAGCCCAGCTAACGCAAAGAAAAGCGCGTGACAGCGATGCATGTGTAAAGGCCTGGTGCAAACGAAATCTAAGTTCACAATGACGTTTTTATTTAGACTCAACGGCAGATGACGCCCAGCGCCATATCCAGTGCATGAATTTCAATACTGCACGCCACGTCCCATGCATGAATCCTACCATTATCGACTGAAAATCGCAATTTTTTCCCATAAAACCCCTATTTTAGCGTTCAAGGTCATCCACAGTCATCGAATTCGGTGGCAATCAAGAGCCAGTGTACGACTTCCTATTAGTGACTAATAGTAACCTAGGCCCTATCTCGCACCGTTACTGAGATACAGCAACTCATTGGCTAAAAATCGCAAATTTTACCTACCCCCTCTCATTTAGCGCCTTCGTTCAAGGTGACCCCCTGCGAATTTATGAAAAAGCTTTACGGTTCCTGAAACTAGAGTCTTCCAGGCAGCCGACGGTAAAGATTTGGTGATCTTAGCTTGCACCGTTTTTGACTGATTCACCCATGTGATGGACGGACAAATGGACAGACAGACGGACAGACAGACGAACAGAATTGTGATGGCTAAGATGCACTATATTAAGTCGCGCATAAAAATTTATGTCTAGAAGACTAGATAAGAAATGCCCACCCATTGTGTTTCAGTGCACTGCCAAGCACTATCAGCTGAATGACTGATTAGGTTTAAAAACGAAAGCACGTAAGTAAGTAAATATGTATAGCACATACCGTACTGTCTTGGACAATTACAATTAATTTTTTTCAATCAAAGTTAATGATAAATTGATTTCTAGAAAAAAAATTAATCGTTAAAAAATTACAAGTAATACATTCTACATAAAAACATGTCAGCAAAGAATGCATAACCAGCAAATACTGTAACCAATGCAATGTAACGCTACTGCCTATGAGCAACGTGCTTGCATAGCAACAACATACAACACACAGGCACTACTAATGTAGAATGCTACTGAAGATTAGCCCACAGCCTAAGCGGCATTAGGGGTAAATGTAAATGCTATCAAATCAACCAAAAGGGTGTAACAAAATCTAAGGAAACCAGCAGAAAAGGAGTATATTAAAAAATCAAATACAGATCTCCTCAAGTCAACAGCAGACACACAACCTCTAAACCAATGGTGGCAAAGCAATAACAACTGCAGCACATTTCAGTCCAAGAAATGAATGACGTAGCTAAAAATATTGAAACCAAAGCCAATTGCATATAGCAATTTAGCAAGAAATGTGCCATTTGTACAAAGTTGTTTCAGAATGCAAACAAGCTAAGAGCTTACCATGTCAGCATCAGAAGCAAAGAAACTGTACACCTACACACACACTACACAGAATACAGTCCAATGATACAAAGATAACCCCACCGAGGTCAGCCACCTTGCCGTGGTGGTGGCTCAGCACCGATGACCCGAAAGATTTCTAAAATCTGGAGGCAAGGAGCGACTAAGCGCTGACCAAATTCGTGTAGGCATATTGCTACACGATACCAGTTCTCTTGTGCTGGTTTCGGCTTCACAGCTGACTACGGCTTTAT
>Ga0056128_1001824_pt1 | contig 24581 bp, 15 predicted proteins | sample WorMetLIZISLAND2_FD_71113 | JGI IMG/M metagenome (GOLD analysis project Ga0056128, IMG submission 71113) | Marine gutless worms symbiont microbial communities from Max Planck institute for Marine Microbiology, Germany - Olavius geniculatus... ... | reverse complement strand
ACCGCGAGTTGAACCGAGATCAAAATTTGATCGGTGGTCAGATGGCAGTTCAGAATTGAACGGAGATCAATGCTTGAACCGCTTTGGTGCAATGCAATTTACAGCTGAACTAGGTTCAAATTCAGATTTGACCCGGGTTCAAAGTTGAACGACGTTGGTGCAACGGGCCCTTAGACTGCAAACTTACGGCCTTCTCTACATACACGCCGTACGTTAATTTTGATTGCATACAGTATAAGCCCAACAGATCGTGAAGGTTGTTACGCATGGTCGCCTAGTTTAAACAGGACGAATGGTCGTTAGAAAAGTTTAGCGGTAACTTGAACAGTACTACCAAGCGAATACGTGCAGGATGAAATTCAGACGTCTGGGCGTTACTCGTATGATTGACAGTATCAGCCATTCACTTCCTATATCGCTTTTATAAATAACTACCTAAGAGCACGCACATTACGATCGACTAAAATGTTGTAGAGACGAAACGGATGACGCTGGCAGCGTTACAGTAAGCCAAAGTTTCCGTTTTCCCTTCATGTTCGATTTGTGAGAAATGTCCGACAACAGCTGTCACACAAGTCCATCGCAAATCGAAGTAACAAAGTTAAGTTTTTAGTGCTCCTTAAGTCGCTCCTAGTAATCTAAAGTTTAAAACGATCTCTAACGCACTCGGTTTGTCTCGCCGATATTCCGTTCAACCAAGCCCGTCGAGAGTCACAGGGGAGCCCGGGGAAACATTCTCGCTTGGCTCCCAAACATTTGCACGAGGCCCTTCTGGGGAAAATTTTTTGAATTTTTCTTTTCAAAATGAAACACTCCGGCGTACTTTATATTTCTAGCCGACGGCGGCTCCCCCAAACGTCGGGGGCCGGGGTAGCTAACCCCCTACCCCACCCTCTCGACGGGCCTGCGTTCAACAGATTAGTACATCTACAACTGAAGTTTGAAAATATCGACGCTGAACACTGTGCAACGAGTTGGAATCCACGTTGACGGGCCAGCGACAGACAGCAAACGCCGACAACCGTACACGACCACCGGCATAATAATATGACTGTGATGTTCTTTGAATGACCGTCAGATGGCAAATTTTGGTCACCATAGTTACTGTAGGCTACACTATACAAATCTAGACCCCATAGTAAACTTTTGCGACTTTTGACTAACCGCCGAAAATCCAACTCTTAAACGATGTATAACCTTTATAAGCGTTTACTCGATCAGTCTTCTAGTACTGGTCCACTATGTCAACGATGTGACAATCGTCTGTCACTGTCTGTTTCTAACATAAGGCAACATGAGACATACATAACATAACATATTCTGTTACTTGCCATAAGCTTAACATAAGCTGATGATGACGCATAAAAGTAAGCCGCTTGCTTTTTACGGTAACCCGTCCACTTTTGCTAAATCATATTTCAATGCAGCACGTTTATTTGTCAAAATAGCAAAAAACAAATAAAAAAGAAAATACAGAAATAAAAACATCGCATTCAGAAAAAAAACACCGAACAACCTGGAAGTTTACATAACATTTGAAATTAAATGTAGCAGTTTTCTTAATAATCCAGTAAAAGTGCATGTATTATGCCTGAGTGAAAATAATTCTGTTTAATCCAATTTTTAACGTCGTACTTACTTTGTCGTTACGAGTATTCGGTCGTTAACTATAGACGTAAACTTTGCACACTTCCGGCCTCTTGTAGTGAAGCAAAGATCACGCCTAGTCTTGCTTGCAGCTGCTACGTGTATTGATATGCATACAGCGCCGCTTTTGCGGTGCCACGCACTATTTTATCCGTTTTAAATATTGTGCGTTTTGACAGTGTATAGAAACTGGTTCTACATGGCGACTTAATACTATTATAGCTATGAGTGTATAAATGTTTTTTTTCTAAATTAAACTCTGATGGTATAAAAGTAAAGACGTGCTTAGTGAAACGTAGAAAAACTTCTGCTTCCGATTGCAGCCGGCAAAAAAATTAAAGACGAAGGGCGACGGAAAAAAATATTTATTTTTATATCACGATGTGTCATGTAATATTACTCGACAACTCACAAAAACAAACTGAGACAGTAAACAGTACCAAAAATTAAGCAAAAATATTGTAACATTTGAGGCTAAATGTAAACAGTATTTTTCACTAAAACTATGAAAGCATACTGAAAACTGCGCTGATGCTTCTGAAGGTCCGACAAAAATTTTAAGGACGCAGGTTTATTTCTAAACACGGACGGCAACCGGATGCACGAAATATTTTTAGGTCTGAACAGTAAAACTACAAGTACTGCAGCGCAAGAACGAAAGCCACATTTGCATTAGCTCTCTGCAGTAAATATTAAATCTTTAGAAACGCGAAGAAAATAAGAAGCGCTTGGAGAGCGAAAACATCCGCCAAGGATGCTTAATGGCCACAGCTGCTAAGAAACAACAACGTAATGTTGCGAAATTACGTATTTTTTATTCTATTGTGTTTGCCAAAATACTATGTCCTAAAGTTTCTTTGGTTGGGTTGTCCAAGTAAACGATCTATACTCAGATTACAGTGTACAGCCAAGTTTTCCCAAAGGCTTTCCAGTATTAGGCTAGTATACTACTCGAACGAAATTTCTTTTTTGTGCATGTTTTGCTGTGCATAGGCCTACATTCGTGTATGCAACTAATAATCTGCAATTACAGTTCCAACAGTAAACTTTTCACGTGATGCAAAGATATTATATATTCTCAAAGAATTGCTTGTTTAGCTTCTTCTGAGGGTTATAATTTTACGAGTTCGTACTGCTAAGCACATCTGCGCCCAAATATGCGTTACAAGCGTGCGTTGGGGCATCCTGGTGTGGGCCGTATGTTAATCATTTGACACGATTTAGTGCTTTTGTTTTATGCTGCAAGTTTTCACTTCTCTGGAGTGCCAAAATAACTGCGCTGGTATCTTAAACGTGATCTTAATCTCTGTTCACTAAACTCCTGCTTGTGATGACCAGACCTTCAAACGTATGGGACCAAATGGTTTCGTTTAACGCTAAACGCTCGGCATACCGTCGTTACACGTCATTTCTGCAGGGCAGCGCAGCGTACAGCGCGACATTATGGCGTCGTGAAGGCAATGGCTTGTCAGCCTGCACTCTGTCGGCGTCGCAGGTGAGCTATTCACAGTGGCCCAGCCAGCACAGTGTCAGTAAGAATCATCGTGTAGTATAGCACAGTGACACGTGACAACGGGAAAAATTTAAAACAGTCGGAAAATCTTCTTCCAAAAATTAAAAATAAACCATGCTAAAAATCTTGATTTCGAGACCTTAACAGACATAAGTGAAATTTTGAGCATCCTTGTTAATTCTGTCGGATATATCCGCAGCTGTCAGAAATTTGCAACTTTTTGTGTTCGGTCCAACTTTTTGTATCTCATGACGATTCCAGTCACGCGGACGGTGACTTCGTCGACCAGAAAAACTTGTCGCCGAGTGACGGAAATTGCCAAAATATATATGATTATTACCAAAGACGTTTAACTCCATAAAATTATTATTTATGCGAGTGGTTCAAATGCACTCAAGCTACTTTTTTACTTTTAGCTTAACATTTGTTTTAAATTTTTACCCGGTTATTGGCTGCAACACTAAACATGCATTTACTGTGACAAATGAAGTGTGAACCTGTTATTTTCATTACAAAACTAGAAATACGTTCTGTCCTATTGCCACGCTATATAGCATAACAGCTGCATTTCAGCGTTTGACGCTCTTGTGAGCCAGCAGCCAATATTGTCTTTGAATAAAAACGGTTGGTTGCCATGACAACAGGGGCCTTCAGGGGAGAAATTTACATGACACCATTGCATAACCCGGGCCCGAAAATAGGGACTAAGTGTAAACAGCGTGCAATTATCTTTTGCGGGGCCGAGTTAAGTCAATTTTGTCCAAAAATTTGTTGCCATAGCAACGTGGGTCGGCAGGGGAGAAATTTAAATGACACCATCGAATAGCCCGGTCCAAAAATAGGGGTGTAAGTGAGAACAGCGCGCAATTATTTTTTACGAGGGCCGAGTTGTAGTCAATTTTTGTCCTAAAATTTGTTGCTATGGCAACAAGGGTCGTCAGCGAAAAAATTTAAATGACGCCATCGGATAGCGCAGGCCGAAAAGAAGGCGTAGGTGAAAACAGCTAGCAATTATCCTTCACGGGTGCGAAGTTAAGTCAATTTTGCCCCAAAATTCGTTGCCATGGCAACAGGGGTCGGCAGGGGAGAAATTTTAACGACATCATCGGATAGCCCGAACCCGAAAATAGGGGGGTAGGTGCAAACAGCGCACAATTATCTTTCACAGGGCCGAGTTATACCTCTGTGAAGTCTCCATAGGCCGTAAGACATTTTTTATATTGGGGGTAAAATACGGGAAGGAGTTAACAGATTTTTATCCCAAACTAGAAATACGTTTCGGGTCCCGAATCACTGTGCAAAATTTTATCAAAATCTAATTAAAATTGCGGCCGTAGGAGTGTTTACAGTCAGACCGTCAGACCGACAGAATGAAAGACAGACGCAAGTGATTTTATCATCTGTCCCTTGCTTGCTTTTTGCGCAGTCCGAAATAGCAGTTTCGTTTGCGTTTTTGACACACTGTTCCACGGGCTAACTTCGCCACTGTCCATGGGCCACCCACACACTACGATTAAAGTTTGTCATCACACCGGAACGTGGTTAACGGTCGCTGTAGGCCAGCCGTGCAGCATTCAACGAATTCGCGCCCACAGTTGTCACTTCAATCGGCCCACCCCAAACGTTCCGACTCGGACCACGTGTTTTTTTAGCGCCAGACTTCTATTTTTTGAAGAAAATAAGACATGCTTGATGCAACTATTTATAAAGATGCTTAACGTGCTAAATCAGTGTATAAATATTATAAACCAGAATAGTTTTGCGGTCATTGAATGCGTATCATTTTGATTTCATTTCGTCGTTGTCATTAGGCCTATAACCGGTAGGCGTTGTGTAGTGGTATCGCGTCTAATACAATCAGCGAAGTTACTGTACGCCGGGCCCAGTTAATACTGCGATGGGTGACTGCCTGTAGGCAGGTAAACCATCTCGGGATGTAACCAACCGCCTAGGTCAACTCAGCCTACCATCCCTCCGGGGTAGTTAAATCGAGTACCGGCCAGTTCACCTCTGTCGGGTGGCAGGTAACACTGTGTGATCCCATATGACAAGTGACGCTCCGTAGCTCCGATATGGGATCATTAAGAGCTATATGCACCTTTAACCTTTAACCGTATCAATACTTAACAAATATTTTGAATACATAATATTTTTTCAATAATCTTTTCGTATATTTAAAATTTTCGCGTTTCCCAATCTGGATCACTACATATTTGTGTGGGCTATATTATTTTTTCGTAAATTACACCGTAATTATACCAATGAATATTTAGGAAAAAAGCGCAACGTATTTAACAATTTATTGAAACAGAACAAACGTAAAAAACTGCAGTGCACATAATTAATCAAGCGAGAAAACAAGCATTTCAAGAATGATGAGATTAGTTTGAAAATCAACGAGAATGTCAGCGTCATGGGCCAGCATGTAGGCCATCACGGGTCAGCTGTATCGATTTTCCTGATGTACGTGTATTCATTGTGTCCAGTTGAAGGCTGCAAGTCGGAATGGGTCGCAGTCGGAACAGAAGATTTCGCACGTCCACGCTTCCCGCTAAACTGCGCACATCGACAAAACGCAACGATACTTAATACCTCGTTTACACGACGAAGCAAACACGAAGCAAAGATGAAGCAAGCGTATTCAAAATACACGTGCACGACGTGTGCTCTTAAGCTTGTTTCGTGTTTGCTTCATGTTTGTTTCATCGTGTAAACAGATTGTAAGCATGTAGTGTATTTCTATCCAAAACAACGAATGCAACGCACGCCCCTAAGTACTTTTTACGCAACGGACGCAGAGGACGCAACGGCTAATGATAGAAGGCGCGTTCGTTGCATTTGTTGCGTTGCTTTGTTTGCCAGCTAAAATTATTATTGCAAACTTTAATAACTATACATTATACCCAATGCGTTAACAAAAATGCGAAGAGATGCTTTAAAAACAAAACTGCTATCAATAGCGTATAAAATCATCTTCGATTTTTGGCAAACTGCCAGATATTCAGAAACAGCTCCGGTGTGGTGTGGCTATAGTCTGGGGATTTGCTTTGGTTTTAACTCACCACTAGTTACCGGCTACCTAACAACTTGACTCGTAAAGTATGTTGCTGATTGTAGTTTGGTATTGGTCCTATAAGTGAAGGTGTACAGCGCATTGTACATGCTACAGACATGACGGAGGGAAAGGATTCTGTCATAGGGGGTTATGTCCAGGGGGGGATTCGGTCCTACTTTCATTCAGAAAGCACCAACTATCAGGTAAAATATGCAACGTATATATCCAGTCACAAGCACACAATAAAGTTGACCATTTTGATTTTTGCAATAATACTTGTATTCCGAGTTCTGAGCTGATATTTCAAAGGTCACATACCCAAAGAAATCTGTAGAAAAAAATCGCAATAAGACACCCAGCAACACCTCGTGGACGTTTGTACACTATCGCATTTTGACAGCAAAAAGACGACACGTTCAATGCCGTTTTGATTAAATTAGTGGTGATTTCGGTAACCGATAATAAAGGATTTGAACTGTTTGGACTATCGGCAATGACAGGCTATTAATCAAACAACTACACGGTGTTTCAAAAAAATCCTCAACATTAATTATCGATTGCAATTTTAAGACTAACCGGACTTATAAAATTCACGACATAACTAGTCGTCAATGACAATGGGTGAGGTAAAAACTTAGTGTTATTTGACGGAAAGTTATGCCAAAAATATTCTTACCAGAAATCATCAAAATCTAATAATCTTTGATCAAGATATAAGCGATAACGTCGAAGATCGTTTGAAAAGCAGCGTGAAGTTACGGTCAGCCTACCTCGTCATCGTCGATGTCGACGTATCCGGGGTTCTCGTAGGTCGGATTAACCAGCTTCGCCTTGTGCTCGTCGCCGTCCGTACCCGAGCCGAATATCACCGTCTTGAACTGCACCATCGACGGCTTGTTCAGATATCTACAGTCATCAACGCACGCTTTCAGCTAGTAGCTACGGCCACTTGGAGTGCCAAGAACGGTTTAATACTGACAGCAACTTGCTAGCAGCGTTTTAAAAATCCGGGCAGGTATCGTACAACTGAAAGCGACACGACCTGTCGCCATGCTTCTGAAGCGACAATTTTACTACCATCTTACCTCTACAATGCCGGATTAAGGTGGGCGCTGATGATACTGCAGCATCCGGCCCATTCGTAAAATCGGCCCATGGCCACAGAGTGGACAAAAATTTGTTTTCGTAACAGCCATTTACATGCCACATCATCAGCTTGCCGTGCCCGATGTACGAGCGTAGGCGGCTTCATGAATTAAGCACCGGTAACCCTTTCTGTTCTCCGCCTGTCTTACCATTTCGACCAGGCTTTTGTCGCCCCATTGAACGATATCATCGATCCATTGTTTTTTCTGACCACCTTGCCGACGTTTTCCGGGCATAAATTCTTGTTTCGTTGTATGACCGAAGTATTTCAGTTTGCGTGATTTCACTTGCCCCAACCGGCCCCTGTCTTGGCCCACCCTTCGTAAAACCTCCACGTTCGTCACATGTTCAGACGTCGTTCTTTAAGGTCAACATGCACCAAATTTGACTTCGGCTGAGACTCCGCCCCAGACACCTTAGCAATCACAGTGCAGCGCAGGTGTAAGGGGTTTTACTACTAATGCAAGAAAGATAAGGGCAAAGGAAAAAAGAGAAAAAAAACAGAGAAAAGAAAAGTAAAAAAACGAAAAAAGAGGAGGAAAGAGAAAAGAGGTGATTATCAGTTATCACCCGCATTGACGGTATTGGGGTCTTGGGCGGCGTCTTGGTCTCTCCTGAATGGCAGAAACAAATAGACCCTTTTATAAATAATAACATCCGGTCTAATTTGCTTTTAATCTGGCCCTGTATTTCTGCCAAAATCCGTGACACGCAAAACAGGCCAATCAATTATAGGGTGTTTACACGATCTAGCAAACGTCCAGCATTAGCTCGTGTATTTTGAATACATTTGCTGGAAGTTTGCTGGACGTCTGCTGGATCGTGTAAACAATCCATTAAGAACAACGAACGACAAAAACACGCGGCGAAACTTACCCATTTCTGCGCAGTAAGTAGATGATGAGACCCATAGCGACAGCAACGATGACGAGCGGTGCTATCACTCCGACGATCCAGACGTGACTGTCATGGACGTAAGTAGTCTGTTGAGAAGAGGGACTGGTTACGTTGTGACAGCGAGCACCCGTCAGGCCGCTTGGACAGCTGCGAACATCACAGCAAACGCAAAATACGTCAGTATTGCACAAAACGACTCCGGAAACTTTATGGCGATTTACAATAATTGTGTGACTGTTCACTAAGTTCAAATATCCACTAAAGTTGATAAATAATCAAAGATCCGGGACCCTAAAGCCGGAGACTATACGGAATTGTTAACAAAATCTGAGTGGTTGGTCCTTGGAACACTTTTCACCTTTTTGGCCAAATTTTATCAAAATTCGTCCAAAACTTGATGAAATACATTGCAACTGTCGGCAGTCTATACGCTTTTAAAAATCTGGGATAAAAATAATCTGAAATCCACCAAAAAATATGTTATCCACCGAGAAAAAAGCATCAGCTATATGCATCTTTATATTTATTCATCAAAGATGCATTTATTGTCATTTTTATTCTTGATTATTTTATCAATAAGATAGAAGCTGACTCACATGCATGTGGCACGACCAGTAAACATGGTGCAAGTGCCGCCGTTGCTACAGAAGCCAGCAGTACAGCGAGGCACGTTCATTGGTCGACGTCTTGGTGGGTAGCCGCGCGTCGTGGGTGGTCTTGTAATGAAGAAGGGTCCATGTCGTGTGGGTTCCATCGCATGACGATCTACATCTACAGTAATGCAGTAATGTCCCGTTTACACGATCGAGCAAACATCGAGCAGACATTGAGCAAATATGAAGCATGCATAAAGCTTAGCCTACACGAAGCAATCACCAAGCAAACATCGAGCAAACGTCGAGCAAACATCGAGCTGGCTCTTTCAGTTAACATATAGCAGCTCGTCGAGCCAGTATGATCGTATAAACGGTGTATAACACAGCGACACGGTTTTAGCTAATATCAATCAACGTTTTATGAAAGTGCCGTGGTCCGACTATCGCTAAAAATACTTCAGTACTTTCGGCCTACTGTTTTTGCTACGTGGCAATCTGCAACTGCTACGATGAAAAAAAAAACAGAGAAAAAAGTCGTTTTTATCCAATCGTTTTTTGTTTACCATTACACGGAAAACGACATTAAAAACAAAAAAACAAGCTAGTAAAAAAACGATCAACGTTATCATTCTGAACCACGAGGTTGCATGCCAGTATAATTCACTAATAAAATCAGTATGTTGCTTAGGCCTAACGGGAATTAGCTTGGGACATCAGTTTACTACGTTCCAATTTGCTTACTGCAGGCTACGGTAATGCAGCTGTTCGCTATAAATAAAGATGTGGCGTGTAATTTTGTGCTGAAATATTACAGACCTAACTCGAAACTAGTTCCATTTTGGGAAAGAGGTTAAAGTTTCGCACATATTACGCCAGGCCTATAACAAATTTTACTGACAATAATTTTAAAAAATAAAACAAAATAACACAACAGTCGTTAAATAGTAACAGTGGTGCAAAGGCGTACCTGTGCAAGTCATTTTGTCGAAAGCGAGAATTAGCGGAGATGGACAGATACAGCGAATGACCGATTGACTAAGCGGAACACAAATGTGACTGCAGCCTCCGTTAGACGCACTGCACATGTTGCCAGCACCTGCGTCGCACATACCGGTAACCATCATCAACTTGAACACACAGGCTACATGTGCATTTATTACAGTGTACATATGACATTTGATTTTTCACGCTGCTGAGCTCAAATCTGAACAGCAGACAGCTTTAACCTATAAAGCACCTGAACGAGCGACTTGAATAGTTCAGGCACATCCAATCTTGGTTTAACTGGACTATTTTTCGGCGTTACAATCCAGGTTAGATGTTTTTTCAACGTTCCACGTTAGGTTTAAAGCGACCCCAATTTTTGGACTGGTGACTGAACGCACGTGACAGATAAACAGCTAGTGCAACAAGAAAGATATAATAATACTTAACATAGACTTGTACAGTTATTTCTTGAAATACTTTTTAGTAGAATAAATAAGAACTTACTAGTAAAATAATAAAGCAAAATCCTTTTTGAGGCATAAGTTCCATAAAGCGGCGCTAATGTCCGTTTCTTAGCCTTTAGCCAGACACCAGTTTGCACTGCGAGACCACGGATAGGGCTAGTGTATCGCGCGGTGTGCCCGTTTACGCCTCAGTTTTCACTGTCACTCTTTGCGCCTACCCACAGCAGACTGGCCAGGCTGAGTTAATCTAGGTATAACAAACTTACTAATTAGGAAAAATTAAATACTAAGCGTACGATCCAACAAAGGAAGTACTGTCGAGCATAAAATACTGCTTTAAAAACGTGGACAAATGTCAATATAATTTAGTAACTAGAAAGCAGTCGTAGCCCGCAGGTACCTCCGCCAAGGCAAAGCTATTCGCCAGGTGGCGTCACTATCTTCGTTTTGCCAGCGGTTCCCTTATGTCCCCTTTAACGCAATGGTAACAAAAATTTCAAAGTGATCCAGAATCCAGGATTCCTGCCAATCACGCCCAAAATTAAATCACTGGTTGCCATGCCCGACATACCCTCAAAATGTCAGAAAGATCCGTCCATAACTTATCGAGTTATCTTGCTCACACACAGACAGACAAACAGACGAACAAAGTCCGACAAAAAACATAACCTCCTTGGCGGAGGTAATTGAAAATTCGATTTACAAAACTCCAAACACCAGGCGGTGATACAGACCAGGCAGCTGGGCGTTCATGTCGACAGCGACGATTGCGGTCAGCGGAGTGAGATCAACGCTGACCTTATCACGACTGTCAGTGTCGTCCTTGCGGTGAAATAGCACGTCCTTGAAGTGCAGGTCCGTCCAGAACACGCGGTCCGCAAATACAGCCACCGAAACCGGCGCCAAGCTGTGCCTGCACATAAAACATTGGCCTACCACTTGAAAATTTCACTCATCAAGTTACGCTTAAATTCACTTACCACATTTAACTAAGCAAATAACAAAAATAAACTAAAAAGACCAATGAATCAAAAGAACGGTTACCAGCCATGGGCGCATGCAAGGAAAGTTTGTACGTTAAAATTTCCCATTAAAGATAAACTAATACATAAAATGACCACCTATAGATTTTTAAAACAAATTTTTCAGATCGTAAGAGCAGAGTCATCATCGAGTTGATAGTGAGAAGTTGGCGATCCCAATTTGCGTCGTTTCAATTCAATGAGTCTTCAGACGTTTTATGAACGGACGGACAGACGGACAGACCACCGGACTATAGCTAGCTAGAAATTCTACGCAAAAAAGTCATACTGGTGATACGGATTGATACCCAGTAATAACCATGCTAAAAAGAAATTTGAGCAAATGCTCACAAGACGCGCGAAAGCCTATAGCAGTTCCTGTTCGCAAACTGTCAGTTTATCTCCAGCCATTTCGTCGTAGTTCATTCTTAAGAGTGGATCCTGTTGGAAGGGGTCTTCCCGAATAAAAACACCAGTTAATGAGTTCATCATGTTGCTTTCAGATAAAATTTCACCGCCACCCCTCCGAAGAAAATAAAATAACGCTCGCTTAGTTGAATGATGCTCATTGCTCACCTGATTGGTCGAATGTTTCGTCCTGTGAGGTCCGCGGACGAGATGATGCCTCGTTCTGAATCCGACCAATAGACGCGCTGCTCTGTGACGTCAACAGCCAGTGACGTCACGCAGCCGTGGGGTGCACGGAACGGTACGGTGGTACAGGACAACACGGCCAAGTCACAGATGCCGATGTGAGGGAAGGTTGGCGAGCAGTCCGAGTAGTAGAGGCGCCTGCAGAACATTATTAATACACCACAGTTACACGACCAGTGGACGCCGCGACCGATGGCAAGTGTGTAGGGCTCATTCATTCTTGACTTGGCCTATCAACCCTCATTTGAGTTCATAAGCAGAGAAAAACACTTGGCATACTGATTTACTCGGTGTAGAATAGGTACAGTTTTGCAGCCATTAATGTGTATGTGCATGAAGGCCTCAAGACACTTATCTCGTACAAGGCTCAAAATGATGTAGTCTCCACTTGCTCGAAATTTATGCCTCAACATAAACGATACACGTGTGTGATCTACAAGAGACCATACTGTTGTATCCGTGCAACGAGATTTTTATGCGCAACAGCAGATACTGCTATAGTTCGTGATCGTCCGTCTGTCACACGGGTGGATCAGTCAATAACGGTGCAAGCTAGGACTACCAAATTTTCACTGTCGGCTGCCCGGAAGACTTTAGTTTCAGGAACCGTAAAGCTTTTCCACTCGAACGAGGGCGCTAAATGAGAGGGGGTGGGCAAAATTTGCGATATTTAGCCAATAAGTCTCTGTATCTCAACAACGGTGCGAGATAGGGCCTAGGTTACTATTAATCACTAAGAGGAAGTCGTACACTGGCTCTCGATTGCCACCGAGATCAATGACCTTGGATGACCTTGAACGCAAAATGGGGGTTTTATGGATTTTTCGGCGATTTTGGGCTGCGACACATTTCAAGAGCGGCAGCATTCACGCGAGACGGTGGCGCCATCTAGCGTACGTAAATACATCGTACCCAATGTCAGTTGCTGGATCGATGAGCTTTAATTATTTTGTTCGCAATGGGCCTTCAAACATGCACCGCTGTCGCACGTTTCCCTTCGCGTTAGCTGGGCTTTTTTGTTTTAATTCTATTGCTAAACACAAGCAATTACAGGCTATTGCATATACAGCGTTCAACAGATCACGTCGCCGCTCGTCACAGCATCGTGCAATGAACTGGACAGTTTCACTGAATGCATCTTTAAAGCAAGCTTCGCTGCAGTCGCTTGTAGAATAGTAATGTGTCATCAATGTCAGTTTACAGCAGCTTGCAACACAACTAATGTGATATCTCAAATATCTCATCACCAGAACAGATCGTCTTAGTCAAGATCACAAGATAACAAGATCACAATATTGCGCACTCAAAAAATTACATACTTTATTTAAAACACAGCATGGCTTGCGTACCGTTGAGTAGGGTCCACAGCAATGGCTCGAATGTCTTCCATCAGTGAGCCGCGTGTGCTTCCGCCGTGTAAAGTAGTTCTAGCGATCTTGTCCGGTGCTGCGCCGTCTAATTTAGCCATTTCAATTGTTCTCTGTACATTTACGGACAGATGCAGTTTGATATCCAAGGCCAAAACTATGTCCAAGATTATTCAGCGAACAAAGTTCTCAAGCCTTGTCCAAGACGTACAAGTACTGCCCGCGGGCAGCTCCAGTTGCTTCCGCGGGCAGTAATAAAGTGGCGCCATCTAGCGAATGACATTTTGTGAAAACAGGCCGATTGGTTCAAGCAGTATTATGCACACAAAAATCAAACACAAAACCAATGTGACCTTGAGCTTTGACTTATGACCTTGATATTTAATAGATCTCTAGAGTATCATTCGTGCAAAATTTTAACAAGCAAATTACAGTGGTTCATGAGTTATTGCTTACAGAGAAAATTGGTGACAATGTTTTGATACATTTTGTTTTGGGCGACAGAAAGAAGAGACATACGGACATCAACTAACAATAAAGACATCCTTAAAGTAGGCCTATGTATATAAGCGTTATCACATCCTGAAAGGCATTTCAGTCTTGGTGGTGGGTCAACATTCAGCTGTCATACATCTTACGCAATAGTGTTTAAACTATGATAAAACAATACTTTTCATGAGGAATAATTAACTCTTGTCATTTCAAACTAACCAAAACAATAATACATTACGCACCTTTTCTCTGTCAACCCAGTAGAGATTCTTTGATATCCAATCAACGGCCATTGCAGATACAGCTTTTACTCCAGACACAACGATCGATCTAAAACGTAGTGAAACACCTCGCAATAAGTACCCATTTAACATTTGTACAAGGCGTAGGCTATAGTTTAAACAATTAAGACACACATGAATATGTACACATTTTCTTGCATTTCTTTTCATTTCTTCAGCTACAAAATTTCACTGCCACAACGTGTTGGATCCACGTAGCGATGTACCAACAAAATTTCCAAAATGTTGACCCCAAAACAGTTTGGTTGCATCACTTCAGTTTTTTAAAATTCAGCCCGATAAAATTCAGATATTGTGCTCCAGTTATTCAAGAACGGTAGTCATAATGAATGTTTCCGGTACTGTCAATTCGCTGTCACTAACTCACAACTGAAATGGTGCAGTCTGCAGATCTAAAAGGGTGTACAAAGCAGCGAAGCGCCAGAATTGAACTGAACTGAAATTACAAAACACAGCTCTCTTTTAAAAAACACCTTTTCTAAAAATAGCCGTGTTGCTTTGGACACTTCGCAGACTAAACGGTTCGCTTCAGTTTGGTTCATTTTGTCGCTTTGTATACTCCCGAAAAAAGGCAATACAGTTCCGTTGTGATAAACAGACTGAAAGAAAACGCAACTAAGTGATCAATGGCAGTGGCTTCTATTCCTAGGCCTATACCAAAACTAGGGGTAAGTTTTGTTAAGAATGTATATCAAAACTTCCACCTATTTTTCACTAGGCAAACAACTACACTCTTAACAAAACTGCCGCCTTTTTGCTTCGCCTATTTTTCAATCTACACCATTAACAAAACTTCCCTCTTATTTTTTTACTTCCTCCTATTTTTTACTGGGCAAACTACACTTTTAACAAAACTTTCTCCATAGTGGGGAAAAAACTCAAAATGGAAGGGGAAACTTGAGTCAGGAATTGGGGAGAACCTGAGCCTAAAACTGGGGAAAAGTTGCGCCCGATTTCGATTCCAGATTTGGGTGGATAGAAGCCACTGATCAATGGTTCAATATCGCACGGTGTTGCGGGGTTCTGCAGGCTGACGGCGAAGATGTTCCCGCTGCTAACGGTCAGACCGTGCAAACCAGCTGGAGACGCTGTCGCGAAGTACAGCATCTTGGCAGCAACGTCGACGCACAGAGCCGTGATGTTACTGTCCATCGCCACCATGACCTCGTACGTGTGCAGGCCGACAGCGTCCGGTATCAGCTTCAGAATGTGGTTATTCGTAGCCACCAGAAGGCTCGGCGCGCTCCACGTGTCTACGGACAGCATAGATTCGACGTCAACGAAAAATAGTTCTGGGCATATTTGCCTGCTTGCACAAAACTTTGCTTTCACATACCATACATCTGATCTCAAACTACAAGCATATGTGTTATGTTTTTTGGGTATCATTTGCACTTACCAACTATCGGGTACCTTTTGTTGGTTGTTCTACTCAAACTTACTGTGCTATATTTTACAGTTGAATTTTATTTAGTGTTCAGTGCGCATAATAGTCTTTAGATGAACATTAATGTCAAGATTTGTTGATTAATTCGGTCATAATGCACTTGTATACCCCATCCCGGTATGCAAGTAAACGCCGTAACTAAATTGCTGCAGTTGGGTTTAGAGACCAACGCCCCATCATGTGGTTACCACCTGCTGACCATTTCATATTTCACGCATTCATTCATTTTATGCATATACATTTACTTGAATCAGACCATTATTATATTGGTTTACCTGTATTAGATTATTATTGTTATCACCTGTGCAGGTTCGTTTGTCGTAATTGAGCGTCTTGCCGGCTGAACAGGCGCACGTGTGTCCGCCTTCATCAGTCAGTAGACACACTTCACTGCATGGAGCCCCGTCACACGCAGACGGCGCTGAAATACGCACAAACACGAACTCTGATCATAGACGAAGCCACACAAAACCAAATTACAATTTAATAAATTAGTCCATAAAGACGAGGTTGACAACCTATACTAAGACGCAGCCTTTTCACGTTTCTTATTATTTTGCTGACTACGTTCGCTGCATATATTTTCCGACTTCTCGCAGTATATTGTATACGTAAGTCGAACTGGTATACGATGGGTAACCACCACACGTCTGCCCGGTAGCCATTTGTCTTTTTCATGTGTCAAGTTTTCCCCTGGTCATCTGTAAAGACTACCATAATCCCTCAGATGGTAGCGTCGCACCATTGGCTTATCAGCCAAGCACACTTGGTGAATTCTGCTTCACAATGATAGGAAGAGCCGACATCGAAGGATCAAAAAGCAACGTCGCTATGAACGCTTGGCTGCCACAAACCAGTTATCCCTGTGGTAACTTTTCTGACACCTCTTGCTTCAAACTCTCAACGAGCAAAAGGATCGATAGGTCACGCTTTCACGGTCCGTATTCAAGCTCAACAGGGTCTTCTTTCCCAGCATCGTTTCTGACACTTATTATTTTCGGCCGATGTCTTTCTGCTGGTATCTCTACCCCAGACGGAACAAAGGAAAATGCTTGTTTCTTACTTTGTATCTGAAGCGCGGCGTGAAAAACGTGCAACTCGGACGCCATGTCGCGTAGCCCAGAAACTATCTCTGTCGGTTCAGAATTGTTGGCGAGGAACTTGTTTGCGGTCAGGATCTTATTGCCGTTCGAGTCCTTGTTCGACCAGAACAAGTCTTCTTCGAACAGCTCCAGACCCGTCGGGTGACGCACGTGTCTCGACCGGATTCGCTGAAACGTCACACAATCCGCAAACCCAGAAGCGTTCTGCAGTGTATTCAGAAAAAGTTCCTTCAGAGTGACTCAGTATCATTGTATCTGTTGTGTATGTTCGTTTAACTTAAACAGAAGTACAGGTTCCCAGTTTCACACACTTTTTCAAATTAGTGATTAACATCATAACCGCCATAGTTAGATAGTTTACAGCATTATTTTCGCAGACATAGCTTATTGAAAGGGGAACTTTTTTTATAATAACAGTTAACATTGTGTTGCTCTGAAAAAGTTCTGCTGATTCGATAATACTAGCACGTGAGCAGCGTGCATTTGAAAACATTTTTAAAAAACAGACACGACATGAAGATAAGAAGTGGTTACACTTGAAAAGTGTTTCAGCTGTGGTCGACAGAAGATATAAACAAAAGTTTGCAGCTTACTTTCTAACCCACCCTCTACATGTGATCAACCACGACTTTAATGCGCACCCTGCGGTTGGTTCCGTCGACGCTGATAGAGTCGATGAGGTTTAGTTCGTGTTCAGTCCAGTAGAGTCTTCTCAGTGGTAGATCGATGCGTAGACTGGCCGCACAGCGCCCTCCAGTCACCAGATTTCTCATGTGGGAGCCGTCCATGCTCGCCTCGACAATGCGTCGTGCTGACGACGCCGTACCGCACTCGCTCCAATACATTTTACTGCAACAGCGTACGTCAGTAATTTCATCTTCTACTAATATTTTTAACGTAAAATAACGTGAAGTCCTTCCCGAGCCTTATGGCCCATAGGGCGGTGCTGATCTCCGTTTCCTTGCCCTCAGCCAGACACAAGTTTTTACACTGCGAGACCACGGATACGGGGCCAGTGTATCGCGCGGTGTGCCTGTTTACGTCCCAGCGGTGAAGCCGGTACCAAATTATACTGCTTGGTGAGAGAGGCACATGTGTGTGAACAACTTGCCTAAGGTCGTTACCCGGCAGTGTCCTGGTGAGGAGTCGAACCTGCGCCCCTGAGTTACCTCAGGACTACAAGTCCGACACGTTACCGTTAGACTACCGAGCCACACACTTCTAACAGTATGGAATAATACGGCATCTGGTAAAATGGGAGTGCAAAAATGTGATTTTTGGTCCAATTTTTGCACCATTTAATGCCAAAGTGTATGAAATTACATTTTACCAACATAGCTTTATTACTAATAAAATGTTTTGCACTATTTGCACGTCTATATTAAAGAATATTGTTTTATTGTTTTTTACAATATCTTTTTTGCAATGGTTCGAAACTGAAATACTAAACTATAGTATAATCCAAGGTCGTAAATACTAAATTATTTAGCATGAGTATTACTTATTAAATACCAGTACGACGTAGTGTAGTAAAAATTCTAACTTTACTAAACGCCAATTTTGTTCACGTGGATGACAGCTATAAAACTAAAAACTAAAAACTGCGGCTAAAGGTCTTATATTTACGTCGATCACAACCAATGAGAACATTCCTATAGTTCCGCTAATCACCATCAAACTCAGCACCGCCACTAATACGTTACACGAGTAAAATAGTCATAGTAGCTTTAATGGCGCTTTTACATCGAACAGTTTTCACAAAGACTTGCCCTTCGTGTGGATTGAGAGCGATAGAGCTGAACGATCCAGCGGAATGAATGTGAATCGACGAGCAAATGGACGTCGATATCGCACAAACAACCATTCTCCTTAGCTCGGAATCCAGAATGTACAGATTGCCAGCCAGCCAATCGACAGCCATTGCGTACGCCAGTGACAAGCCTGCCACATACAAAATCCAGTAATACCCAGTTTACACGAGGAAGCAAAAATGAAGCAAACTTGGAGCACACATCGTACACGTGTATTTTGAATACGTTTGCTTAATATTTGCTTCATGTATGCTTCCTCGTGTAAACGGGATATAATCCCCGTGCCAAAATGTTCCAGATCACATGCTCGCCTGCCTGATTTCAGCAACGGATTTCGGATTCAGTGAGAAATTGTCAATAAATAAAATAACAAACTAGAACAAGAGTTTTGCTTATAAAGTTCACGTCGTTTTGACGTCGCCAACAAAACAGACCCAGTTGTTTTCAATACGCATTTCTCGTTACCGTACTAAGTTTTTAACGTGCAAAATCACGTTGTCTCCCAAAATTTGAGAATTGCAACAGTAAGCGAATGTCATATGGAGCGTGGTCTTTTAACGCAAATGTGAAAAGATAATAAGCACGTAAAATTTTGCACAAAAATTCCGAGCGGCTGCTCAAAAAATGGCAAACATCTTTTTGCTGCACCCTCTACTGTACATCTACTATAAAAAGTATACTGTAAAAAGCAGTAATATTTTACCTGTTGTAACGAACTGCTTCATATTAGTACCGTCAACGCCAACGACATTTACAACTTTTTCGGCCGCATCATAGAAGTAAACCAGTTCTTCGTCTGAATCGACAGCTGCTCATAGACACAAAAACCCTATGAGCTTTGATTTTGTTGTGTAATGTCATTTACGTCTAGCTATAGGCGCATTATGAAAAAATAGCGTAACTGCTATTAAAAACAAACTTAGAGCTACACTGTACTAAGATTACAAAAATGGAGATAGACGAGGAAACCGAGCTCCAAATTCCACTGAAATAAACGCAAGCTCTATATCCTATTCTCCGCTATATATGTTGCAACAAACCGGTGTCTCATTTTCATCTGACTACTAAGCCCTACTGTAGGCCTAATAAATGCTGAGAAAATTTATTAATTCATCGTAACATGAAAAGAGTTTGTACTTAGTGCAAAAAACGGAAGACATCTACTAAAGACAGATAGAAATGGACAACAGCGTATGTTTTTGTTTAGTCGACACTTTTCGGCAATCATTTAGTTTACCCGCAGATAATAGCATATTGATAATCATCGACAGTAGCCTATACAAAACAATCACTGGCGTCAAGGTCATTAATAAAAATTGTTTTCCACAGGTTCGTAAAATGTTTCCTCGAGACCAAAGGCCGAGGAAACATTAAGAACCGAGGGCAAAAAATTTCAATGATAATCGATGACGCCAGTCACTATTTGTTTTGTTATACCTCATAAAAAAAACAAAAAGAATTTAAACAAAAATTATTTTAGCAAATAAGCTGTGACGTCTTCAATGTTGGCAGCTCAATATTGCTCGCGCGGGCAACACTGAGGTGTCAATGTTGCCCGCGCAGGCAACATTGCGTATTTGTAAACGTCACGTAACGCGATTTGGACCAATCGCGTGCAGATATTTTGCGTTGAGATATAACAATACCGAGTGCGTGGATTTGTCCTCGAGAGCGGTGGACCAGAGACGGTAGAGCAGAGGTTCCGTGTTTCACTGAGACCCGGTAGATGCTGTTTGACTGCGAGTAGATGAGAAACGGCGCTCCTTGTTTCCAGGGCAGTGCCAGACAGTGCCGGAGGTCGTCGGCTAGTCGGTAGCCGGCGACACACGAGCATCTGAACTGACCGTGTGAATTGTTACACAGTTGACTGCAGATCGGCGGGTCGTACGCACACTCGTCTATGTCTACAACGCCGTTTCATTTCATCATCATTCAATTCGTTCAGAAAAGAACATGACACTTTAAAGGTCAGAAGTGACGAGCACGAACGGCAAGGTCGAAACAACATTGACAGCCGCTAATAGGCCTAAATAACGAAAACAGAAATAAGCGAACAATTATCAAGAAGCTTAGCTGTCGCTAAAATAGCCGACCGTACTGGTTGTCAGTGACCTTCAAGGTCATTTAAGATCGATTATTTCATGTCCTTTGAAAACTTATAATGCCACTTCCTGTCGTGAGCGGCGCTAGAAATCCGAAGCTAAAAGGGCGACGGGCGGCAAGGGCCAGAGCACAAGGAATCAATAAATTATTTGTATGTGGGGAAAATGACATTTATTCAGTTGTTGTGTGCATCAAAAACATGTATCGGGGTCCAGGGGCAGCGGCCCTGATCAGGGAGCCAGGAAAGGAGACGAAGCACCCCCCCCTGAAGCTCAAACACTCAGCTTTTGGACTGCAATAAAAGCCGCAAGTTTGTCTGCTTTTCAGCCTACCGTACTTAAGTTACGGTCGAGCTACTGATGGCTGTCGTTCGTCTGTCCGTCCGTCACTAATGTATTGTGGCTAAACAGTGCTAGATAGAGCCTACGTTGCTACTGATCACTAATAAGTCGCATATTGGCTTTCAAATGACATAAAACTCGATGACCTAAAATGACCTTAAAAGTCAATAAGCACTATGATATGGCAATCGTGCGGTATTGTGGATAAACTGTAGGGGGTCGTCGATTGTACCATCGGATAGGGCGCTAGCGACTTCCTGTAAGCTGTCAATAGTAACCATGTCGCCATCTGCAGCGGTTTGGCCGCAATTTTCAATGGAATGTTTCAAACTATAAGTGGCCATATCTCGGAAACGGTGAGATACGGCCAAGGTTACTACTAATCACCGATAAGAAGTGGCATACGCTTTTTCAAATGAAATAAAATTATGGACTTTGGATGACCTTTAAGGTCACTGACAGCCAGTACGGTTGGCTATCCTAGCAACAGCTGGGCTTTTTTTGGTATTTGAAAACGCAAAAACTCAGATATCTGTGTTGTCTTGCAAAAATGACGTTTAATAAATCACACCTTGGACCAGTTTTCCGTTGAAAACGCATATTTGTTTCTCCCCTGCATTCAACGCCGAATTTATAAATGTTCCCTTGCACAAGATCGCTAAAATTTTGCATGCTTATAGGTTTAAGACACAACTAATTATTCGTGTAAAATTACGCCTTAAAATTACCCGTTAGCCATACCCATGATATACATTCTTTACAGAATAGGCCTAAATCAACACAACCAAAAAGAATCTTTAAGTCAATATTAGGTCAGCTATCTATCGGAATCATTCAGTCAACGGACAGGGTGTAGACCACGTACCGACGCAGGTGCGGTTGTCGAGTGGGTTAAGACGCAGGCCGAAGTCACACGGCCGACATCGGGCACCGAGCGGTGTATGCTGACAGACGCCGGGCGTGCAGTCGGCCGAGCACGAGTCTCGGCAACGATCAGTCTCGTCATCGCCGTCAGAACACTGAGCTCGTCCGTCGCACTGCTCGACCGGCGATACACAGCCCGAGCCGTCTGCACACCTATAGTAACCTTCCTCCACGGGACACGCACCGTGCCAGTGGTTCTGCTTCGACGAGCCTGCAGCACACCAAATGCACGTCACTTCGCCAGCAACGCTAACCTTATGGATTTGGATTTGGATATTTTGGTCGGCAGGGCCCCCAAACTGGGGCATCGCACCGACGGGCTGTGGTGTGTGAACAACTTGCCCAAGGTTGTTACTTGAGAGTGCAGTGGTTAGGGATTGAACCCACGACCTCGCGGTCATTGGGTCCGACACGCTAACCACTAGACTACCAAGCCACACCAATGATACAGGCAACGACAGCTTGCTTTCCTGGGGCATGGTCTGGAGAATTTGGTGGTGATGGGAAAAATAAATTAGAGGAGAGACAAAGGGCGTCAGAGATTGAAGTATTTGGACAGCTTAGGCAAATCATGGAAAGATAAAGTGAGCCCAATAGAGTTCATCAGGGCTTCAGAAGACAGACTGTTCTGGCAGCGCATGGTCGTCGATGTCGTAGACGACGGCACGGCTAAATGACATGACTTAACATGATACAGGCAGCAGCCTACTGTACGCAAACAAAATGAGACGCTCAAAATCGAACAACGCGTGCATGGAAAACTGGTTATTCTACCAGACAACAGCACAGTAGACTGCAACGAGCGTCTAAATGTCAAATTATCGACAGTTAACTGATTTTGACAACAACTAGTAGTCATGAAAAACCGCCGCAGCTTAACACAAAAAATCAACGAAGTTAGACAGTATAATGAAAATCATTTGACGTATAATCACAGCAGCTACTGGCAATAAAATGTTACTCAAAGAATTCGGTTTAAAACAGTGATATAGTCAACATCTTACTCTCAGAAATAGCCCTGTTTCGGGATTTATCTACGTTGCGTCAGTAACTTATTAGTTGAAAGCAATAGTTCGACAAACAAAACAAGACGCTTAAAATCCGTGCAATGTCCATGCAGTCTAAACGGTAACATAACGACTTTACACAAACACCGACACTTAACAGTAAATCGGTTTCGTAACCCTAAGCACTGAAATTTTGGTCATAGTCGCCGATCTGCAATGCAGTCATAAAAACTGTGTGTCAGAACAAACAGGCCTACGCCTTAAAACTTAAGAGCGTACATCATGTATAGTGCCTAGGCTATGGTAGACAAGAAGCCCAGCTGTCGATAGGATAGCCGACCGTACTGATTGTCAGCAACCTTCAAAGTCATATCCACTGTCGATGATTGTATATTATTTGAGAGCCAATATGCCACTTCCTGTTAGTGATTAATAGTAACCTTGGTTGTATCTCTCACCGTTTCCGAGACATGGTCAGTTTTCCGTCGAAAAACGCTTATTTTTCCTACCCTCTCCGTTCAACCCCAATTTCAAAGCGGTTCCCCTTGCACTAAATCGCTGAAATTTTGCAGGCCTAGGTTTAAGACACAAAAATTTCCCCTAAGACTTACCCGTTAGCCAGGGCATATCCGTTACAACGACGATGGACGGACGAACAGACAGACAGACGACAACCGTAACATGAGCTCGACCGTTACTTAAGTACGGTCGGCTAAAAAATGGCGGTGTTTTCCAATTTCAGGTGTGTCACTAATTATGTCCGTTAAATTGTAATAGGCCTATTTTCTGACGATGCGTTTGAGTTCTCATAATGTAGGATACAGCACCGCGCCATACACTATAGGCCGTCACAAAACACGTGCTAGCTCAATTTCTTACCTGAAGATTCAGCCGCGCTGACGAGCAAAATAACTTGAACGAACATCGCGAGATGAAAAACGCCAGCCAGAGGCGACGAATGTCTGCCGTAACCACCTCCTCGCCGCCTCATTTCGGCACTAAATAACAAGTTCGAATACAGATTTAGAATAAATACAGAACACAACAACAACGCTGACAGATGAACATGCAGGTATACTGAGCCCAACGATAATTCTGTCGGCCTGCAGGTTTTATACTGCCGGTGTGGTAACCGTCTAACTGTGCTCAGGAATAAGTAGGCTGCCAAACGACGGTGGACTCCAGTGGCGACGAACCGACGAAGACCTGCGATAAACTGCATCGCGCTGTCTGATAGGCTAAAGCCCAAATTCTATTACGCCGACTTTGCGACTTTCACCGAAACTTCCCCGCTGGGAAAGTCGCGGACCCAAATCATAAAAGTCCACGACAAAAATCATGTCGCCGACTTTTATAATTTGTGTCCACGACTTTCCCCGCGTGGAAGTTACAGTGAAAGTCGGCGTAATGGAATTTGGGCTTTATTGTACGAAGTGAAGCTTAAACTCCAATTTTTACGCGCGACAGCAGAATACTTCGCGCGTCTTTGCCATCGTCTGGGCGTCTGTCTGTCTCTCCGTCCGTCCGTCCGTCCGTCTGTCACACTCGTGAGCTGTATCAAAACGGTGCAAGCTAGAATCACGAAATCTTCACTCTGGGCTGCCCCAAGGTCTCTAGTTTATCGTGACAAAATTTCGTGCCACTGGGTGCAGGGGTTCCCCTCGAACGAGGGCGTCGAAGAGGGGTACCCCCCCCCCTAAAAA
>Ga0056128_1001823_pt1 | contig 24602 bp, 19 predicted proteins | sample WorMetLIZISLAND2_FD_71113 | JGI IMG/M metagenome (GOLD analysis project Ga0056128, IMG submission 71113) | Marine gutless worms symbiont microbial communities from Max Planck institute for Marine Microbiology, Germany - Olavius geniculatus... ... | reverse complement strand
CATTCGATGACATATAGTCTCATTAATAAGTGTGCCAAAAATTATTATAATCGGACATTCATTGTTCCAGTTATTGCAAAAAATGTAGTCACATGCTTTTTTTTGAGACACAGTGTACTATTTTAGCAACTGATTAATGAACCCACTTGTTAACTATGCATTGCCGTTTAACTGACTTACTCTGCTGCATGACAAACAGCACCAATGCCGGAAGAAAATATCAAGCCAACTGAGTAGATTTTCACCACTGCATTTCTAGAAAATTGCAGTCAAAAATTACAATGTAAAATTTGTGGTTCGTAGAAAAAAAATCCATTCACATGCAAAAATACACAGTGGAACTTCAGTACCATTATTATAAACACCAATAATTATGATAATGCCATGTGACTGACTTGAAACACTTTGACAAGTACGTGCACAAAAACTCAACAACCGCACATGTGCACGTCAACTACAATTGCACAATACAATAACACCACCCTTACAACAAAAATCAGTAAAAACTCTCGAATAAGGAACAAGCACACACATTAAAGTTTTTGTTTAACCAACACACTCTATTATAGATAGCAAGGTCAGGTGTGCCAGTGCAAACAGTGACTTTGAAAAATGTCGCCCATCCAAAATGCCAAAAATAATGAACAACAAAAGAAGACAAAAACAACCACAGTAACATAAATATGCAATGTACAAAAATGTAAAGTCATTCCTGTGCCACGTGGCCCATGGGGCAGTGCTGATCTCCATTTCCAAGTAGCCCTCAGCCAGACACTAGTTTACACTGCAAGACCATGGATATGGGCTGGTGCATTGCACAGTGTGCCTGTTTAATGTTTATGCATAGCTTTCGCTGGTACTCATTGCACTCACCCATGGACTCATGCAGAGATGGTGCAGTTGAGCTGATATACAAAACTAACACAAATTGCCCGTTGAAATCCCAAACGGTCATTTAGTAATACTGGTGTAGAACTGCTTCTTTGGATGACCAGTAACTCATGGCATCATAGGTCTGCCAGAGCAGCAGCGGAAACCGGGATGTAAAATACGACACAAAGTCATCAGGAATGGATCCAAGTGACGTTCGAAGCTCGACACTCAGCTCTCTGTAATGGTGCTTCTACAATTGCACAGTCACAGAGACGCAACAAAGTCAACATATACATTCGTATTCTTACAGCACACATTTATTATGAGTCCTCCTCCAACAATACCCAAAACTAAAATTTTAGAATAAAAAGAGCTAGGTGAACTGCATAAAGCTCATCCTCTTTTTTCAGTGCTTTAAGCCAGCGAGGGTTAAACCCAGTTAAGCATGTATTCAGCTAGCAAACAGCCCAAGTCGGCCAGATGGCCGGTTCTATTAACAGCAAGCACCTTTAACTGACTGGGTCAGTATGCCAGTAGTCTTCGTAATAGGGCCAACTGTTATGCAGAACTCACAAATGGCTTTTTAGCACTCAGCCTAATTTAAAGCAACTGCAGAAATAATGGCGAAATGAATAAAAAAAGAAAACTAGTACCAAAGTATTAATAATAGTGGCCACAAGTAAAGTGTCACAGATATTTTAGGTTTAAATGCAAATTCTTCAGCACACAACTGAATTCGCTTATAAATGCTGCGGAAGCTCTACTGCTGACCTCAAAGACGAAAGAACCTTGGTTGTGAAAACATTCTCATGAGAATAACAAAATTAAATGTAAAACAAAATATACATATTTGCTTCTTGCCTTGTTTCGTATTGCTCGCAGCAGATCGCGTACGCTGTGAGTCTTGTAAGTTCGGAATCTTCTCAGATCTAGAACAGTTCCAATCACACCAATCAGCTAATATCTCACCAGAATAATGCCATTATCCCACACTAATTTTCTAAAGTATGGATACAATAGAATAGTACTTCTACATTACATACACAGTAAAGTGCAACAGATGACTGTGGACTGATTGAAAATAACAACTGCGAGTACGTGTGTACTATTACACCCACATGATGCATCGCAGATACCATAAAACTGCTAATAGAAGCCCTTGGCTTCTATTAGAACATTTGACTTAGACCCCCAGCTTGTATTAGAGACCCGGCTTTTATTTGAGACACGGCTTCTATTAAAACATCAGACTCAGAACCTCGACTTGTATTAGAGACATCAGCTGGCATCACCCAGAAGATTGAAAGAAAGGTATGATTATCAAGCTGCCAAAGAAAGAAAGTCTCAAAGACTGCAATAATTAGCGAGAAATCACACTACTTTCTACATCCAGCAAAGTCTTCAGCAGAGTGCTGCTAAACAGACTGCAAGATGCACCGTACGAGATGAGCAGCCAGGATTCAAAAAAGGGCGTTCATATTTACCCTGCTCAACATCATTGAACAGAGGCTAGAGCATCAACAAGACCTCATCATTAACTTCATTGATTACAAAAAGGCATTTGACAGTGTACACAGGCCATCCTTGTGAAAAATTCTGACACACTACGGCATTCGTGACCGGTTCATTAATATCTTCAAGCCACTGTATGACAACTCCAGCTGCTGTGTCAAGACTGCAAGTGGGTATACAGAGTTCTTTGAGATTGTCTCAGGTGTTCGACAAGGCTGCATCCTTTCACCATTCCTCTTCATCATAGTCATCGACTTCGTCATGCGCAGAACTATGGACAAGTCGGAATATGGCATTGTCTGGCAGAAGCGGAACTGCTTAACAGATTTGGACTTCGATGATGACATAGCAATAGTGGCGGAAAAAAGGACGTATGCCAAGAAATGACTACCAAGCTCGAGGAACAAAGTGCACAAGTTGGACTGAATATAAACCGGGAAAAAACGAAGGCCATGGGAATCACTCAGCGCTCATCACCACAGCCAATAGCCATTGCACAAGGGAACATAGAATATGTAGAGATTCACCTACCTGGGAAATGTAATATCTAGCAATGGAGATGTTGAAGCAAATATCAACACTCAACTGGCAAAAGCAGCAGCAGTCTTCCGACGACTTGACAACGTGTGGCGATCCAGTACGCTTAACCTCAAGATTACACTTGACCTCTACACCTCCTCATTGTCTCTACAGCCATATACGCCAGTGAGACTTGGAAGAGTACAGCTAGAATATATCAGCAGCTGGACGTCTTTCACCAGCACAACTTACGGAAGATTCTGGGCATTACATGGAAAGACCACGTGACTAACATAGAGGTGCTAAGCCGGACTGGGCAGCAAAGATTACAGGACATTGTAGCAGAGAGATGACTTCGGATGGCAGGCCATATCAACAGGATGCCACCTGGACGACCACCTAATCACGCCATGTCATGGACCTCTCGTGGTGGTGGCAGACGATGAGGTGGTCCAATGAAGACTTGGCGGTCTACATTTAAAGAAGACCTGGTGGACCGAGAAGTCGATTGGAACAGCGTCCGAACTGTGGCTACAAACAGAAGCAGATGGCGAACTCTTGCTGCCCATTGTCCTGTCAAGGACTGCAGGATCTAAGTGTCAAGTAAGTACTGTATGAGACCTGGCTTGATATTAGCAGTTTTACGGTAATCATAGAGATAAGTATTTCCAGGCTATCACTTACACTGGTAACAAAAAATCCATCATAAATAACAATAATAAACTACAGGCATGCACGCACAAAGATATAATATTAACAATGAAAAAATTTGCATCCACAAAATGCAACTATTTACAAAAATATAAATCTGGCTTAGATGCATTTTACGTAATCCAGGCTCCAGCCAGAAAACGAATCAAACCTATTCTATAGTCCACTAAACCCGCATGTGACACAATAATCTGCAGTTCAAAGAACTTCAAACTGGTTACATAATAATGACACATAGCACATTAGACAGAGAGAAGGAAGCAGCCTGTATAGCTAAAACCTGCTATAGATAAATTCTACTAGCTACTGGCATGGCGTAGAATACATCACTTGAAACTAATGAGTAAAATAATAAAATGAACTATCTCCAATGATGTGTTTAAAGTAATGTAATATTTGGGACATAGGGTTAGGGTTAGGAATAGGGTTAGCTACAGCAGACTCTCCACATCAGATCATAGAAACAGCAAGCACTCAGTGAGCATACCAGCACGCAGGGCTTCAGTGATATGCTGTGACCAATCCCTGCGTATCACTGACACTGCGTTAGACTCAAGCCGAAGCACTCGTGCTGACTGCTCCGGTTCCTTCTCTAGCAGGTCACTCACATCCTGCAATGACGCAACAACTCCACTGTATGGCTGGTACTGATTACATTTGATTTTCTAATCAAATTTTAATTGATAAAAAATTAAACCATTAAATTTTTAAGAAATAATTAAGTAATTTCCTCAGTGCAAAGTCTTTACTGAGCCAAAAGGGCAGGGCAGCTCTGATCTCCATTTCCTTTGTAGCCCTCATCCAGATACCAGTTTATGGTGTGCCTGCTTATGCTCCAGCTCCCACTGGTACTCAGTGTGCTAACTCACAGAAAAATGGCGAGGCTGGTGAAGTAATTAATGATCTAATTAATTATTTTCTAATTACTGATTACCTATCACTGATTTTATTGGAAGCATTTACCAATCAAAAGCTCCAGAGCAGACAAGAAGCTGCCGTTGTACCTCAAAGAATCGTAGCTGTCTGTCACGACTCCAGAAGAACGGATGTTTGAGAACATGGTTGGCCATTGGACGGAGTTCAGGTTGGCGAGTAATCATTGAATCAACAAGTGCATGCGCCAAGCACTGGTCTGCGTTATCAACAGCACAAAACACCATCAGGCTTAAACGATTAATAATCATAATAAATGCTTACAGAGTATCCTACTGCTTCTAATAAAACACAAATTTCACAAAAAAATTCTAGAGACTTACAGGTGCTCATTCTGACATTATGCTGACATACATTAATAAACTACCTTGAACCCAAATAATGCAACAAATTAAAACATTCAAACTTGTGCAACATTTTACTCTACATCTTGTTAATTAATCGGACAATTAGGTAAGCCTCGAAAATTAACAACTGTCAGCAAATTAGCAAAAATTAACAAATATCACAGCTTTTATGAAAGAATCTGTGTTTCTGCTTTGAGCAAAAAACGTAACGAACAAGCAAGCCAATTACTAAACTGTGTGAAAAACACAAACCATCGGCTTGCAAGGCAGAAAGATTGTAGTCTCCTGCAGCGATGTTAGCTTGGTGTCGAAGAACGTCACCAAAAGGGTGAAGGCCTCGTGATATGACGTAATACATAACAAGTCCCGCCGAGAAGATATCAATGGCACACGTCTGCAGCACCGCAGCATATGTTCCACATCAACTCAGACAGGAGCTCAACCAATGGGAAAACTTGCACCACATGTAATTAGTTCAGTTATCAGCAGTAGTGGCCTTTATTTACCAAAGCTAACATTCATACCACAGTTATCTGTCTGTTATGTCAAAAGCAGCACATAATCACAAATACAGTCGTAAAAAACCATTCAAAATTCTAAACAGCACTAGATGCAAAACCGTCACTGATGTTAACGATTCTGCAACAGCTGTAGATGTTGCAAGAGCAGCATAGAAAATGAGCTTACAGTTCTCTGCCTATCGTCCAGCATCTCCGGTGCTATCCATCCTTTAGTGCCGGCAACACCGGACCTCTGAGAAAATGACAGCTGCCCCGTGGCCAGCTTCTTACACAGACCAAAGTCCGAGATCATTACACGAACATGCCCACCTGCCGAGTCAGGCGCCGACAACAGGACATTGTGTGGCTTTATATCTCTATGCACTGCAGGCACATGCACGCATCACACTCAAACAGTAATGGCAACAATAACTAGCAGGGACATGACGGCTTTCGCTATGACACCCCTCACTATGGTGGCCCTTCGCTATAGTGGACCCAAACTAATGGCTCATGAATTATCGTGCTAATAGAAAAGTAAAACTTGGCGACCATCATGAAAACAATACTGCCATTGCTTATATGTGCAGTAATAACAATAATAGGGCACTATTATTAATTTCTTAATTCACTTAAATTTTAACTTGCCTTAATTCATTTTTGACATATGTCTGCAACTGTATTTCAACAGTTTTTAAAACAATTACCATAATTATATTTCTATAGTGTCACACTAATAACTGTCAACTGTACAAACAACAAATTAATTACAACACATATTCACAATAAAATGTAAGTAAAATTATAATAAAAACAAAAATATACTATAAAATATATCAAAAAAAGAAGAAAGGAAGCAAATAAACACTTTAGCTTAAAACAGTTTAGATTATTTTACATAAAAAATGCACATGAAAGTTAACAATAAAAACATGTTTCACTTGTAGCAATAATGGATTCTCTTAAGACAAAAACTGACCTAAGCCAAAAAGGCATGTTACATTGCAAATGCCAATAAATTGCAAATGCCTGAGAGATAATATGATAGACTGCATCGAAAGCAAGTGTACCTATATCGAGGGAATGCAAATGGGCAATTCCAGACATCATCTGTTGTAGTAATGTCATGGAATCGATGAGTCTTTGGTCAAATTTACCCTCAACATAATCCTGAATGGTCGCCGCACACAACTCAAGTGCAATGTAGCGAAACTGGGCATCTTGTTCCTGAAACAGTTACATCAACAACATATCTATGTAAATTATATGCCCAAGTTCACCAAAATGTAACCCTGATAGACATTCGTTCCAAAGAAGGCAGAAGCAGATGCCGAAACATCAACAAAAACAATAAAATAAAAGGCGTATTTTGATAAATTTCTACATATAATTTATATACCATTTCAACACGATGTCTATTCAAAGACAAAAATATACAGATTCCTCCCTACAATATATTCTGCAATATAATTTCAATGCTACTGCTTCTACAACAACAACAACAACAACTGATGCACTATGACTACTACTAATACTACTACAAAGCATGCACTAGTCCATCAAGATGTCATACCATGCAGTAGTAGCGAATAACATTGCTGTGTTGATCAGACAATCGTAACAGTTCAACCTCACGATCAGCGAAACTGAAGCACTCTGGAAGCAGGCGCTTTACAGCGACACACCGGCCATCAAACATGCCCCTAGACATACAGACAGCAAGAGTACTTACTTTGTCTACCAATGACCGATACAATCAACACCAACACAGAGTTGTACTAAACAAGAAAAGCCCAGCTAACACAAAAAAAATGCGCAACAGTGATGCATGTGTGAAGGCCCAGTGCGAACAAAATCTAAGCTCACAACAATGTTCATTTAGACTCAATGGCGAATGATGCCTAGTGCCATATCCAGTGCATGAATTTTAGTAGTGGCTGAAAATCGCAAATTTTTCCTACACCTCTCTCATTTAGTGCCCTCGAATGGGGTGACCCCTTTTGAAGTTATGGAAAAGCTTTACTGATCCTGAAACTAGAGTCTTCCAGGCAGCCGACGGTGAAGATATGGTGATCCTAGCTTGCACCGTTTTTGACTAAATCACCCGTGTGATGGACGGACGGACTGAATTGCGATGGCTATGACGCATTACAGCAGTATTTGCTGTCACGCGTAAAAACACTAGTGCTAAGATTTAACTGAACCAAACTAAAACTATTTTGTGAGTGAAAAAGCAAAAATTGTGTTTAGTAGAGGATGACCACTCACTAGCACCATTCCCAATCAGCCAGACAAATTTCTCTGGCCTACTAGTGCAGCACAACTACTTTACTGCAAACAAACACTTCATATGTCTTAGAAGCTGTAGTTCTTTGTGCTAAGATATTACTCAGCTGTACAAGTGGGTTGCAGTTCTTACAAATTGCAGAAACTGGAGCACTAACGTGCCCATGCACCACTTTAACAACCTCCATTTTCAGATGAACTCAACTAACCATTCAGTCTCCTTTATTTCTCTTTTCCATCTATATGAAATGCAAGCACTAGTGAGTCAAGCTAAAACTTCTCACCTTCTCCTTTAAACCCTCCTACAAGACTTCCTTGAACGACAAATTCGTGCTTATTTCCACCATCACACAATACATGTACCAATCATCTTGGCACGTCATACACCCCATTAAGAAATCAAACAAAAGCATTTCACTGCACGAATCACATGCGACGAGACTGACTGGCACTGACCTGTAGACGAAGGTGCCCTCACTGCCACGACCTAACACTTCCTTTGGACTGAACGCAATCTTACCAACCTCAACCATTCCACCAGTACAAGCTGCAATAAAAGAACAATAAATGTGACACAGCATTTACGTAAATAAAATAGTGCAAAAATCCAAAAAAGTTCTTTATAAATTGTCAGAATTACATGTTACACTGAAGCCAGAAAAATATTACTTCAATAATACAACACCACTTCTGCATCATCAGTCAGCATCTCAAGACTTTCCTGTTTCAACTCTCATACCCGGACCTACTTATCTGACATTTTACTGAGGCAGTCCTAGAAATAATGTTTTTACTCAGGCCACATTAAACCCAACAGTAGGGGGTGGTAATGGTAATTATCGTTATACCTGTCATTTGTTGTGTTCCGGCTGCTTTCAGCGAACGCTTCCTTCGCTGCCACTAAGCATGCACAATGCAGCAACTCATACTACACCACAGGTAGAAATGCAACAATACCAGCAGTGATGCATCCTTGAGGACTTGTCCTTGTCCTTGAGTCACCTCGAGGACAAGTAGCTGTGTCCTTGTCCTTGTCCTCGGACCCAAGTCCTAGTCCTCATCCTTGAGTCCCAAGTCCTTGGCCTTGAGATAAAATCCTCGGCCATATTACCGACGACTTTAATAAATTCTATTGATTAATCTTTATTAAGTTATTACTGACAGTTTGAACACAAAACTAAAAAGGTGTTATAAATTAGCTATTGTCAGACGTGTTGCTTGTGATGCTAGTAACTGGAGCCCAATCGGTTACGTCACATTGGTCTGATGTTCTTAGTGGCATCCCACAGGGTTCAATACTTGGGTCTATTCTGTGTGTAATTTAAGGACACCAGCATTTTCGACAACTGTCCAAACCAACACATCATTATCAACATTACCACTGGACAAAATATACAACTTTAAAGTTACACATAAATGCAAAATAAAGAAAAGCTTGTCACAAAAGTAAAAACCTACTCAGTCTGTAATTACAAGAGTCACAAGATGTCAGTTTTTTTGTTTGTCTGATATTTTACCATTGTTGATCTATTCTAGCAGTATGATGCTACTAATGACGTTCAAAATCCTATCAAAGTCGCCTCAGTTGATGGTAATATGTCACTGTAATATTGGCATTTAAATGTAACTAGTTTTGGCTTTGAGTTTTTTGGCCTTGTCCTCGATTCGAAGTCCTTGTCCTCGTTCTTGGGTTCCACGTCCTTGTCCCTGGCCTTGTCCTCAAACACAAAGTCGTTGACAACGTCACTAAATACCAGCATTAACCGATGCTGTGAAAATTAATGATCAATCATGTGACCAACTGTTGACATCTTTTAAATAATTGATGTCATTTTAACCGTTAAATTTATAACTAGCCTCATGATCAAAAAAGCACTGTAAGGCAAATGACTGGTCATTAGCCAGAAAAGCCACTAATTCGAATTTTGTCAAGTTCTTGTCTACCATACCCATGGGGTTGTTATAACCAACGACCACCATTAGCCACAGATGTAATTTGTACTTATTTCTAACACTATAAGTAACTCTACCATATAACTAACCCTGGGCATGTTTGGACTAGTGTCCCTTTTGACTAGTAAACTACCCATGCAAAGGGACACATATCAAACCAAACTGTAAGTAAAAGAGTTAACATGTACACAGACTACTCACTAGACAGAAGATGACAGTAGCCACAAAAAGAGTAGCAGCTGTTGAGAGAATGCTGATGATGGCAGATGACAGCAGTACAGCAGATTCATCAGGAATCACAATGGTAACATTGGATATAACTGGAGCATCAATCAACTGAGAGTCCGGCTGCCACGCCCCACTTCCAGACTCATCCGTTATCAAGTTCTGTACAGGCTTGGTAGGCACTAGCGGTTCCATAGGCACTTCATGATAACCTAAATACATACACATCACACAACATTTAACACAACTACTCAATTATCACACGCATAAAATTATTTACTCAACTCTGTACAGTAGTGCATTATTAGAAAAAAATGTGCTCCGATAAATACACAGTTGCACACATAACAGCTTCATGGTAAATAAAACGTCAGCTAACCAAAAGCATATGAAGTGAAAGCAGTCATAAGGTACGGCCAAACAGGACAGTACTTGACTTATCTACCCCAGAAGTAGCTGAGTAAACCTGGGTCACTGGGTGGTTGGTTATAAACCAAGATTATTGACTTATATGCATCCAAATAGTAGCCATGCAAAGTGCAGACCAACTACCATGATTAAGATTAGAGCTGTCAAAGTGTTAATTTTTTAATGCATTAATTAATGTGTTATTAATGCACCCAGGCCTGTCGGGAGTTACCCCGGTCCCCTCGACATTTGGGGGACCCCATAAAATATAGAAAGTTAGAAGGCAAATAAAAACACATTTTTCAACAATAACTGATGCTATCGTTAGCACAGAAATCTATCAGCCTGTCATCTAAATAACATTTATTAACAGCAGTGATGGAACGACAACTGTTTAGTTACTTGAATTCATTCAATTGTCAAATGACTGCAGTTTAACAGAATATTGAAACTTTTGTTTCACAGAATTTAGTAAATTAAATACATTTATGCATGTGCGTTAATTTTTTTAATGCACGTTAATTTATTAGTGCATTAATGTTGTTAACTAACGTGTTAATTTGACAGCTCTAATTAAGATCAATGTGTTAACAACTACACCATATCATGACGTCCATCTATTTACACATAAAATCACAGTAGAACATGAAGCAAAGTCATACCGAGAAGCAACACTCCGGTAGAGGGCTGTGACGTTAGAGAGTCTTCATGATTGTCAGAGTCAACTGCTGGTTCGGCGTTTTGTTGTAATGAGTCAATCGGCTCTGGACCCTCTATCAGCATTCGACTCATGCCCTGATTTGGCTAAACAAAACCATCATAAATAAATAGATAGTCAACTAACCAATTTTTCATTTGCAATCAATGTACTGCTGCATAGATGTCAGCCAAATATAATCAATTCAAACAAAAAAAAAGTCTTTGCCAAAAGCATGAATTATGACAACATTTTCAATGCTAACCTACTCTGATTTCGTCTACACAACCAGAACAATGACATACTGAATATAAAGGTCTTGCACAGACTTCTGCTGCAATACCTTGGCCCACTCAGCTATGTCTCTGACTTGCCTGCTGGCATCAACCATTTGGCAGTGCCTCCGGTCAAGATGACAACTGTCAACAACCGGGCTTTCCCAGCGGTGGCATGACACCTGCTTCAGTCATTGTCCACATTTTGTGACTCAAAATGCACCTTTTCATGAAATCTTTTTCCTGCCTATTTCCTAGACAGGATTATACTTAACATGTCTAAAGCAGACACAGCAATAGCTTGCATTCCACTTTTTATATTACTGGATTAATTGATTGACAAAGGAATCATTCAGCAAAGTAGAACAGAATTACCATGACTCTGACAGTGTTTTCATCAACCAGTGATGGCAGAGCATAAATCACAGATCCTTCCTCACCAATGAACAACGTCGGACTGTGAACAACAAACAGCAGCAAACAGTCTACATTGTTCACAAGTTACAACATACGTCCATATACAACATACCCAACATACGTCCGTTTCACTGCCAGATAAACTAAATCTGCACTATTTCTAGCAATGGCATCTGCCATTTCTGCAATCACTAAAAGAAGCATTTAATCACAATTCTTGTCTAAAGTATCTTTAGAGGTGCGTACAGAGTGGCGACATGAACTGAACTGACACGGTTTAGTTTTTGACAAACTGACCAATCGGCAAGCAGGGCAAACGTAGTCACTGATGCCATTAGATGGTGCCTACTGTAATGCACTACTGTTTGCCCAGTTACATACAGTTACGTCGCTCTGTATACACCTTTAGTGAACTATCAGGTTATGTCACATCCATACTAATTATAATCAAAAAGCAGAGTTCGTCAAAGTAATCTAACAAAAATTTCAAACTTTTTAATGTTAACTACTCTACAATAAATCATGTAGTATAAAAGGAACAGTTAAGGTAACAGAAGTAGCAGAATGGCAAAGAAATGCAATATGAAATGCACTGAAGTAGTTTACTAGAAAGTCTGAACGTTGTTGCTATGCCTAAGAAACCGATCTCTCCACTCGGCTTCTGTCAACTGTCCACTCATGTGCTGCAAGGTCTCGAGGGCTACATTGACAAATGCGACTTTACGCAATCCACCAAACTCTGCATCCATCTGGTACATTGCTACAACTGGCGAATTGTAGTTCTGAGACCACAGCACATTGCCTGCCAACAAACACATTTCTACGTTCATACTCAACTGCACTCAAAGCATTTACTTATTGCACGCACCACTAACTGCATGCTTACACATGTAGTTAACAAACAAGAAGCACAGCTATCGCTAGGGAAGATGCAATACAGCCTAAAGCAGTTCCTGTTGCAATACTGACCTTCAAGGTCATCTAAGGGCGATGATTTTCATTTCATCTGAAAGGGATTCATGGGCATATAAATGCTTTCCAAGACAAAACATACTAATGTCAAAAAGATTCTGAAGTAATAAACATTACATTATCGCTGCAAATGCTGTACTGGCTCATAATGTTCTGGTGTAAACCATGCAGAATTATGTATTGAGATAAAGCTAAAATTACCTCATTCTACTTCACTGCCATCATTTTCAATACTCAACTGTACATCAGCATTAGATCTGACTTTAGATCACAATGATTAGACAAAGTTAACACAAAAATCATCTCTCTACAATACATTCAGTAAATTAATCATGAAAACATTCAGGTGAACAGAGATGACTGTACCTGTGTCAGGGTCAATAGAAACGACAAGGCCACCAGAACTTGATGCAAAATGTCGCAGGTCTGTAAAATCATCAAAATCAACACAATAAACATACGAAGAGTTCAAATATATACTGATTACAAAAAAGTCACATGGCAGGTTCAGAAATGGACATAATAATCTCCACTATGGTAGCTGTGTAACATAGCTTATACCGTCAGCATGAAAGAGTGAGTGAGTAGAGTTCTACATCCTGCTCGACAGAACATAGGTCATTTCAGAGATGGCTCAACCAGGCATTACTCACTTGCATTACTACTGACAATAAAACCAGCAAAATGCATACTAACACAAATAAAATAAATGACAATAATAAACTACTTACAAATGCACACACACAAACGCAATACCGATCGACAAAAGATTTGCTCACATATGCAACCTAACCACAGCAATCTCTAAAAACCTGGTTCAGGGACCAGTTATGTTATGTTATCTGGCCGAAAAAAGGATCAAGCCTACTCTACAGCTCCTGTAACTTGCATGGGGCTCATACTGTCGGCATCAACCAGTTAAGCCCAAATTCCATTACGCCGACTTTCACCAAAACTTCCCCGTGGGGAAAGTCGAAGACACAAATCATGAAAGTCGCGGACACAAACGGTGACAAATCATGAAACCATGAAGTTTCGGTGAAAGTTGCTGACACAAATCACAAAAGTCGCAGACACAAACCATCTCAACATGTCGAGATGTTTGCGACAAAGTCTGTGACAAGTCCGCGACAAGCCCATTTGTGTTGCTCTAATGGAATTTAGTTCGTTACAATGCACGGGGAAAGTCTGCGACAAAGTAACTCTGTGATGCATTTTCTGTATGATGCATTTGGTTCTGACAAACTTTTATCTAAAGATTTTTCATTGTGACTAGTTTGTAGTTTTTTATTAATTTGCTTTTTCCCCCTTTTCTCGTTTTTTAAATTTTTATTTTCATTGTGTTTGTGTTGTGTTTTGTGTTCTTTCTGTTTGCTTTTATATGTATGTTTTGTGTTGCTGCCACCATGGCAAAATAAAGTTTTCAAAGTCCGGGACAAATTCACGACAAAGTCGCGGACTTGTTGCGGACTGTCGCAAAGTCGGCATAATGGAATTTGGGCTTAATACAGTACACTAAAACAACATCCTACTGCCTCACTGTACTCAGCTAAATAATGAACAACAGACTTGAATCCTACCAGAATCTAACAGTTTGCATCAAAAAAGACATGCTTATACACTACATTCACCCGGCAGACATTTCTCCAACACTGACCGACATGGTGTATCACGAGCAAAATCAGCAACTTTACTCTTCTATAGCTGTAAATTTAGCCGATGTCAATTCCTCAAAGAAAATGATAAGGTAACGTATCATTATAACTAACCATATGAGCTGGTGTCATCGTATGACACACGTGCAGAGTAATCCATGAATGTTGCATTCCACCTGAACTCAGCAAAACACAGTCAAATGATGAAACCAAATTACACAATTATTATACAGTAGCCAACAGTATCGTGGCAAAAAAACACTACTGACCTAATCTAGAGTAATACTACAAAAATAGGCCAGCTGAACAGAAACTGTAAGTCTTAAATTACTCAACTCATTAGTTTTGCCATGAATGCATAATATGAAACATCTCTGGCACAAAGCAAATAACACTGTCATCACTAAAAATGCCAAAAAGCACTACAATTTATCCCACTACAATTTATCCCTGGCAGTCTGATGAGCCCAGTGCAGTTCATACATAACAAAGATGCTACTATCAATACTCAAAAATGAGACACGTGAAACCAAAAACATCAGCTAATACTAAAAATGGCTTAACAAAAAAAATGACAAGCATGCAGAATGACTACAAATTTGTTAGCAAATGATGAGGTCAGATGTTAAGCAGATGCGAGGTATATTACCGCATTTTTCTTGTGACTCCGTCAAACATCACCAACGTATACTCTGCAATAAGCAACCACAATACACCAGTTCTTTCACCATTAAACAGAAAACAACGTTCACATTCAAGCTTTTATAGCTTCAAGCTCAACAATAAACTCTGCATGCAAACAATTTACATCATACATTCACATTCCTAGCTACAGAGAGGTGGAAGATAATCAAACCCCTCCAAGTTCCTGTCATAACTGCATCAAACTGCAACTAATTTCAAAGTTTTTTCACGGTCACACTTGACAAAAAATCTACAACAAAGTGATCATCTGAGATCACACAACTGAGCTCCTCGACTCTTCATTAGCTGCAGCTTACTTAGGGCCAATTTCTGGATCTTTTGGTTAACTGATCAGTTAGTAAACCGTCTGTTAATTGTAGCTTGCTGGTTAAATTTGTGCGCGTTTCTGAACAAAACCTGACTGGCTGTCAGCTAACTGAGAGGTAAACTATAGTTGCTTAGCAACGATACACACGACACTTATCACTTAAGCCTAGTGCAGGTGGGCGTCATGAATATTAATGAGCGCAAGCACACGTCAGCCAGCCCACGAGCCAGTCAACCGATTGCAGACAGCCATTTTGTTCATTCATGAATGGATTTTGTAGTAAAATTTGTAGCAGCAAACATCTCCTCAAGCGTTTTGAAGACTTTGCTATACGGTAAAATCATTGTATAGTATCACATTCATCAATAAACTGCTTGCAAAATGGGACAAAAGTTGCGTTAAATATGATAACTACGATCGACGGTTAGCTAACTGGCTAACTTTGGCCAGTTGAATTTTTGACCATTTTGACTGTTGGTTAGTGCAATCGGAAACGCGAGTTATGCAAATCTGTCAGTTAACACTAACTTGACTGGCCAGAAACCGGCCTTTACAGTGATAAATTGGTGACGTAAACCAAACCTATTCAAAACCAAGACCAAGACTTCTATTCATTTCCCAGACCGTTATCAAGACCACAACTTTTTTCTCACGGCTTAGACTAAAATCAAGACTATTTTCCTTCTTTGAGACACCTCAAAACCAAGACATAGTCTCAAGGACTACATTACTCAACAACGCATGCATCGCAGCAGATAAACATACCTGTGCGACCGATGAACAACTGGTTGATGCCGCTCGATGGACAGACTTCAGGAGCACTGTCAACGCTCAACGTCTGTACTTTGGTTCCAGTAAGACGGTCAATGGCAAACCAACTATCGCGCTTGTGACCTGCACAAGCCAGCACAGGCTTCCTATGCAATCACTCTCTCAGACTCTCACTATACCACTCAAATTCCAACAGGTCAGATTTTCCAAAACAAACAACATTGGAAGGAACTTATATTATACTTCGACATTCGATGATGTTTTCCAGGTTTACTTGTGTTAGCTGGTGGACTCCAGAAAGGTCTTACAGTGAATATTTGGATATTCCTATAGCTGTGTTCTATACGAGTAGCTATATTCTATTCTTCTCAATGTCAGCTGACAAGTTCAAAAACTGGAGGTAAGTAACAGCAAATATCAAGTAATCATAAGGTCAAAACTGGTAAAACACCATGTAGCAAAAACTACCAGTAAATCATAGGTTTACACAATGCACAAGATGCAATGCAAACCTGTGTAGAGAAATCTTCCATCAGAACTCCGACAAGGCGCTGTATTGACCAGGTTAGGAATTGTAAATGGCAGTTTCTTCACACCTTCACCAACATCAAATGTATAGAGACTTCCATCTGAAGGATTCGGAAGAAAAACTGGCCTACAAACACAGCTCTGGGCATTATGAGCAACAGTGTGTCTCATCATCGAGACTATTATATGAAAGTGATCACAATATCTCCTCGACGTTGTCCAACAGAAATAAAATGCAAATTTTTCAGAAACTAAATTATGAATTTCTACTTCTCAGTGACAAGCTGGCATACTGTTCTATTTCCAAATTTTGTTTATTTATATCAAAATGATTCAAAAGAAAGCAAGCAAATTTACAACTTTACAGTATCACAGCTGATGGCATACGCTACGTATGAAAACATACTAATAATAACAACTAAAAGTTATTAAAAAAAATTCAGCCAACATTATTTAACCAAATATAACAACAAAATTCAACATCAAAGAAATAATTACCCTTCAGCCAAATGGGATGGAATTTTTAAAACAGGATCTATAAAAACACAAACAGTACAACATATTTTTTCTATACACAATTTAAGTAAACTACTGCAAAACTGTGAATAGAAGCCCCTGGCTTCTATAAGAACAAGTTGCCTTGACCCCTGGGGCCACCAGTACTATACTGTATTTTTTTAAATATTAAAAAACTGTTATAGCTTATGTATAGCATACACTGGTATCCTAGTCACACTGGCCTGAATCTAAGACCTGGCTTGTATTTGGGACCTGCCATAGAACGAAGACCCAGCTTCCATTAGTACAATTTACATTTATTCAGTACACGGCTTCTATTCAAAGTTTCTATGACATCTGCTATAAACTAGCAAGAAAGTCCAGCTAATGCAAAAGGGAATGTGTGACAGTAGCGCATGTTTGAAGGTCCACTGTGAACAAAATCTAAGCTCACCGATCCCAGCAATTTGAACACGATGATTTTCATTCATTTATACACATACGCTAGATAGTGTAACCGGTCTCGTGCGGCTTGTGTTGTTCAGCGGCCAAAAGCCCACATTTTGAAAAGAATACCTAAGTTTGACGCCCCCGTATGGAGAATTCCTTGAATGCAGGAAGCCGAAATTTGAACTAGTGAAAAATACGTTCAATGTCAAAAATTTCATACGCAGATTGTACTGGTCTATCTGTAGTGATTTTGGCACAATTCGCTCTTGAAATGTGTGTCACAGCCCAAAATCACCAAAAAAGTCCATAAAACCCCTATTTTGGCATTCAAGGTCATCCAAGGTCACTGATTTTGGTGGCAATCGAATGCCAGTGTCCGACTTAGTGATTAATAGTAACCTAGGCCCTATCTTGCACCATTTCTGAGATACAGTGACTTATTGGCTGAAAATCGAAAAATTTCGATACCCCTCTTGTTTATCGTTTTCCCTCAGAATGACTCCTTTCAAATTTCTGAAACAGCTTTACAGATCCTGAAACTAGAGTCTTCCTGGCAGCCGAAAGTGAAGATTTGGTGATCATAGCTGGCACCGTTTTTGACTGATCCACCCATGTGACAGATGAATGGACAGACGACAGAATTGCAATGGCTACGATACACTGTAGCAGTTCCTGCAGTCGCGTGTAAAAATACACATGTACACAACATCTATACAGCAGACTAGCAATTGGTTAATCTATTCAACGAGCTAACTAATAATGAAACAACTTACTAACAAACTACACATAACTTCAGCACATACTACAGCTCGTTTCAGACAGACTTTGTCAATAACTTCCTGCAATATGCTGCAACTGCTTTGAAATGTACTTGGCAGTTATATCAGAGACCTTCTTTAAGACTCCATACTACTTTTCCTGTATTCTTTCTGACTGCAATAAGTGATCCATCAAGTGTAGATAAAAATAGCACAGAGTCTTGTGGGACTAATGCCGTCTTCTACAATAGAAAAAACACATCAAATATGATCAACATAATGCAGTACACAGTTTGATCTAATGCAACAATTTTCGGTATTTTCAATGACACCATGCTCAAACCAAAGCTAATAAAACAATATTAAATAAGAGCACCAAAAACCAGATATGTATTATGTATATCCTGTCTTATAGCAGAAGCCAGCTGCCTGCTACATCGTGCCTGTACACTCCAATGCCACAATATTGAAAAGTTTAGCAACTGTCGTCCAGATTCAGATCCAGCAGCTAAATAAAATGGCATGCACAAAACTTTTCTTTTTCAACATTTTGCGGCAACTAAGCCATGAGCCAAGAGTCATCAACCTGTCCTCAGATCACTGCATTCTAATTACTTTTTCGCATACTACTCATCTTAATAGTCGATATCTAAAACAAAGTTTGCGGGTTTTATCTTAATTTTTGTTCAAAAGCATTTTTCTTACCTTTATATGCATTGCATTACATGTACAGTTGTACATCTCCCATCAATATAGCGGTGTGTTGGACGTTACTAATGTTCAGTATTTTTCTGGTTACAGTAATTTAATGCTGAATGGTTGCAAAAAAGCCTAAAAACCTAGGTTTTTGGGTTTTTTAGATTTATTCATTTTTCGGGTACAAAAATTAGGGTTAGGTTAGAGTTTAGGGTTAGCGTTAGGTTTTTGGGTTAGAAATAGGGTTAGAGTTTGGTTTTAGGGTTAGGGTTAATTAGCGTTAATGTTACAATTAAGGCTAGAGTTTAGGGTTCAGGGTTAGAGTTGTGGTTAGGCTTAGTATTGGGGTCTTTCCTAGCTCCTTCAGCATAAAGAGAAAATTCATCAACTGTGCTGATGAATTTTCTATTTATAGATCTATAAAAAAATCTTAACATTGATTTCTTAACAGAAAATTTTATAAACTTATAAAATGCATATGTGTAAAAAATCTTCAAACTAGGTTTTTTGTAACATTTGGCAATAAAAATACTGTACGTTTCATTTGTCAGTAATATTCTCATAACAACGCCGCCATATTTACCATGGTTTTTACAGATTGAAATGTTATGTAAAGGCAAAAAATCACTCATAAACCAAAAAAACTAAGGGAAAACCCAATAATTTTATTACATATATCTAGTAATAAAACGTAATGATTTGCAAAAACGTTTTGAATCAATAAAATTTGAGGACAGGTTGATAACTTTTTACCAAACCATGAAACACGACGATTTATCTGAACAACATAAAGATCAGCAAAGAGCAGAAAATTACTAGCGGTAGATCGCCACTTTATCTATAATTACATTTAGGCCTATCTCGTTGTTAATGTAAGAATGCAGCCACATTTCTTCACTGCATTGCTAAGACTGTGGCTGGAACTGAAATGCAAGTTCTACCATCTTCCCAATAATGTATCTACCCGATCTACCTCTAGCAATTTTCCAGTGTTTACAGCAAGATCGCCGATCTACCGCTAGAATTATTGTTACAAAAACGCTTTTTGAATCACTAAAATTTGAGGACAGGTTGACAACCTTTTACCGATCAGCAAACGTACACTTATTACTTTTGAACATCAGAAAACAAACCTTGTCGTCCCGTGAGTTTGCGCCATCGCTTCCTTTCGTCGTTCCATTTAGTAAACTTGATTCACTAGCCGCATGGCCGAAACGTAGAATAAAAAACAGAAACATAAAAAACACAAACATTTAGACAAAACTATCTATCATTTCACCATTAACGCACAGAACAAAAATAATCACACTATTTCACTACTATTACAGCACAATGTTTACATTATTCGCATAGAATATTTAACAACACGCACCTTTAAACTTTTTTGCAGATCGTTAGCATAGGGTAGCATGCTATGCAGATGCTCTCTTCGATATGTTGGATGACTGTGGTCAGTCTGTCTTTATGTATGTCACACTCTGCAACTCTATTAAAACGACGCAAGCTAAAATCACGAAATCTTTACTATAAACAAAGTGAAAGACTCTATTTAGTTTCAGCCACTTTGATGATCTGTAGGCCTATAAAACTTTTCCAGAAATTCGGAATGGGTCACACCGATCGAACGTGCTAATTCAGATAAAAATAAATAAAATAGGTGATCTTTAACAAACAAGTCGTCGTATCTCAGAAACGATGCGAGAAAAGCCAAGGGCACTGATCACTAGTCAAATCGTCAAAAGCAGCGATTTTACCCATTTCTGTCGCAATTATTTATGAATCTTTTGGGTTGAAGCCATATGCAAGCTGTACGCTTTTCAACAACCTTGTGTGACCTTGAATCAGCTTGCAATGCCATTTTCTCATAAATCTTCTTTCTGTGTAAGTTTGTCGTTTTGACTAACTTTCTTTGCTTTTCGTTCGGTGACAACTGGGCCTATGTGAAAACAAATAAAGCTGTCCCATATTTTAGCGACAAAAATATTCGCCACTTTCTTTTGTTGCTAGCAATTAAGCACTGAGCACAAAATATAATGTCAGACTGTTTGTGTATGACGTTCATTTGTGACTTTTACGTCGGCGACGCTGCGATTCGCAGTTTTTAGCCGATCATACTTGAGTAACGATCGAACTATTAGCATGGTTGTCGTCCGTCCGTCCGTCCGTTTGTCTGTCTGTCACGGATGTTTTGTGACTTAACGCTAAGTCGTAAGGGGTCGGCGATGGTACCATCGGATAGGTCGCTGGCGACTTCTTATAGGCTGTCAATAGTAACGATGTCTCCATCTGCAGCGGTTTGGTCCCAATTTTCAATGGAATGTTTTCAGCTATAAGTGGCCGTATCTCGGAAACGATGCCAGATAGGGCTTGGGTTACTATTGATCACTAATTAGAAGTGGCATACGCTCTTTCACGTGAGATGGAAATCATCGACCTTAGATGACCTTGAAGGTCACTGACAACCACTACGGCTTCTTGTTTACGTTTCGCTGTGTACGCCAATCAGCGGACGACACAAGCAGCTTTTTGTATCGACGTAAGCTTAGGTCTACTGCATCAGCCTACTGAAAGACGCGATGCGATAGACAGAGAACGTACAGCGCCAGCCCGGCCAGTGCTAGCGCCAACAACATGGCGGGAAACGACGCGACGCCAGCCGACTGCAGCAAATAACCACATAACGGCGCCATGACAATCTGTCCGACTCCGAGCGCTGCGACAAAGCCAACCATGACGACCGGTGGTGCGATGAAGTGTCGATGGACCAGACCGATAGTCGTCTGGTGGATGTTGGACGTCGCCAGTGCGCTGACAACCACACCAAGCCATGTCAGTACATCACCCACCGCGTGGACGAGCAACACCGCCGTCAGCATCAGAGCCGACGAGACGACCAGAGTCAGCACGTTGAACATCATCAGTGACCTCGGTGTCAGCACACAGCAGCGTGACTGCAGTGCAGCGAGCACGCCGTGAACGAGCGCTCGTACTACGTGGTACGTCGTAACTAGCGCAGCACTGGACGCCACATTCCAGCCCAGATACTCGTCCACGTAGGTGAACAGTAGCGTGTTGAGCAGAGCGTCACGCCCGCCGTTCAACGCGAAGAACAATGCAACCACGACCAGTAGCACGACAGTATTTCGTGATGACTCGGCGGCGGCACGTGGCGGCTGCACTGCTAGTTCATCAGACCCGCGTGTAGCAAGGCTTGCAGTTGGACTGACGCTGGCATGGTTCCGGCGCTCATCGCAAACCCGCGTTGATTCCAGCGGCACGACGTCAACAAGACACAGAGATGATGACGCGGCCAAGCATATGAACGCAACGACGATGTCAAAAACGCCAACTAATGCATAGACACTACGCACGACCAGCTGCTCTGTCGAATGGCAGTGGTGGGAATAGAAATCAGCCTCCTTCCACTCAGCTGGCGTGATGTTCCACTTCTGTACTGCTGCCGAATCTTGTGGCGTAGAGCTGACGACGAACGGCAGAGCGATGACAGGGGTCAGAGCATTACCGAGCGCGTGCATGATGTCCGTGGCGTGGACGATCGGCTGGAACCACGTCACTGGCGTCAGCCACAGATCACGTATGATGCTTACGCAACCTGCATTGTCAACAGCACAGACACCGCAACAACAAAATGTCATTAGTATTGCATGAAACACGATCAGAAAACTGCTACTGTTACTTCATAGCATGTGCATAACTTTTTTTGTAGAAAAGTTAACGACGATTTGGCGCATTGAAACAGCAAAAATTGTGAAACGTAATATGCAACACAGTCAAAGATTGGCAACTTTTGTGTCTGACAAAAACAAAAAAGTATATGCACCATAAATAAATGGATAAACTTATTTAACGAAAGTAAATATATCGATGCCAACAGTGAATAAGGTGCACGGTTATTAACGATAGGCTTTGAAGTATCGGCAGTAGGCCTACCGATACTAATAAACCAGGTAAAAGTACTGCCAATAGCCAATACCAACACAAATTTTCAAAAGGCAGTGCAATACTCATGCAATACTAAACGTTATTGGTAATAGTGCAATATTAACACCAACCGAACATTTCAATCTTTACAACAATCCTGGTAAAAAGCGTCACCGTGCCTGTCATAATTGCGAAGTTAAAGACGCAGACTAGGGCAGTCAGAGCCTGGTAGACTGGTAGACTAGGCCAGGTTGGAGCAAGTGCGACGGCCACTCCCTCCAACACAAGAAAAACTGACAACAGCTGGACTCCAGTCGTCTGCTGGAATAAACCGCCCAACGCCAGAACTCCGAACCCGCAGGCAAGTGCGATCCAGACCACCGTCGTAGACATCTGCGTCGTGCTTGACGACGTCATTGCTTTTATACTCGGAAACGTCGGATTGTAGATGCCCATGTTTACACCCTGAATGTACACACAGAGGCAGGCAGATAGAAAAGTGCATCGCCAAGTCACGCACGGACGCCCGTGGCATGGACAAGAGACAACGCCCATGGAAAAATATTCACAAAGTAAGTTATACTTGTACTTCAGTGGCCTTTTTGTGGCGGAAACAATGAAATAGTTAGACAAGTAAACCAACGTAAGGGAAAGCTACAGACAAGAAGCCCAGCTGTCGCTACGATAGCCGACCGTACTAACTGGCAGTGACCTTCAAAGTTATCTAAGGTCAATGATTTTCATCCTGTCTGACAGGGCGTATGCCACTTTCTATTAGTGATTAACAGTAACCTTGGCCGTATCTCTCACCGTTTCCGATATATGGCCGTTTTTTTCCATTGAATTTTTTTTATCCCATCCGTTATATTAAACTCTCAATTTGAAAATGTTTCCCTTGCACTAGATGGCTGAAATTTTGTATGCCCGAGTTTAAAACACGTGGCTAATTATTTGTGTAAAAAGTTTTCCCCTATGATCTACCCGTTAGCCAGAGTAGGCCTACATCCGTTACAGATGGATACACAAAGACATTGCCGAAGCGCCATCTCTGAGCTGCTTCCAGAATTAATCGTCTGCGGCCGTAGCTCATCTGTATGTACTCTACGTTAGCGTGATATCCCACCGGGAGTTTGCCAACTATGTTCCAGAACCAGAACCAGGAAGGACGGAGTCAGACGATAACCATGCCAATAGCTCGACTATTATTCAAGTACGGTCGGCTAAAATAAACGAGTCTGCAACGAAAGTTGAGGCTTTAAACCTGGAAAGTGATTCAATGCGTTAGCCTTTGTGTGTGTCCATGACACTCCATGACAACAGCATGTTAAATACTGGAATCACACAAGAGTGGTCTCTATACAGACCCCGTTATACACCTATCAGTTTGTCTGGGAAACAATTCAGTTGGGCCTATCGATAACTGAAGTATGTTGGTTATTTTAACGTTTTTAGATTAACTTCAGATAAATTAAGTTACTAATTGCACTGACATGACATTTTAACTGACATCTAAACGTCATCACTGCTTCATCGAGACACATGATTCGCTGGTGCTGCAGAGTGGACCTGTCATCGTCGGTGGAGACATCAACATTCATGTCGACGACGCCGCCGACGCTGACGCTGCCCGTCTGGCCGCGCTGTTTGACGCGTTCGATCTGCAG
>Ga0056128_1001822_pt1 | contig 24605 bp, 19 predicted proteins | sample WorMetLIZISLAND2_FD_71113 | JGI IMG/M metagenome (GOLD analysis project Ga0056128, IMG submission 71113) | Marine gutless worms symbiont microbial communities from Max Planck institute for Marine Microbiology, Germany - Olavius geniculatus... ... | reverse complement strand
CTTGGTACAGCTGACTGGGGTTGCCTAGCCGGCCGCTGCGCCAGCCTGTGTCTGCAGGCTGCACACGGTGGCCGTGCAGCAGGCGGCTCTGGTTAGTAACGAAAGCGCATTAGAGGCGTGCGCATGCTCGCGACTATGTGCTATACAAATTGACGACCTTTAACTTGCCTTGCAGCCACAAGACAGTAACAGTGTTACACAAGTCCTATGAGGGGAAGTTATGACGACTGTGCTGATGCATAACAGTCGCGTAGATGGGCCTACATCTCTGACCGCAAACATTGCAGTTACAAAATATCATACAGCCAGTGTGCTTGTTGTGCCCTTGGACTCTGTTGCATTTTGCATGTTGCCTCAAGTACATCAGGTACCCCTATAATAATGACAAGTTGCTGAGATTAGAGTGTCACTATAGAATAACTACAGGGCCACTTTAAAGGGCAACTACCATCAAAATTGACCTTTGTGATTTTAATGTATTTTCAGATAGTTAGACCTCTAGCAAAGACTACATGCACAGTACCAGTGCAAAATGTTTGATAAAAACGTGTAGTTAATTTTTAACTGGAACCGACTGGGAACCAGTTACAAGGTTGAATATTCATGTACTACTTCATAGCTTCTGGTTCTTGGTTGCTTGTACAATGACTAAGACTTTTGCCTTCTTCGCCGTATGGGCAAACAAGAACCAGCTGCAGTTCAAGGCGGCGATGGCGAGCAGTCAAAAGTTCCATTTTTCGGTTTATTGTTTGTTTATTTGCTAGTTGTGTACATATACGGGGTGGGCCAAAAAAACCGGACCTGTTTGAGCATTGATAACTCAGCGATGGTTAGTGGTAGAAAGACGTGTGATATGTCAAAAGTTTCAGAATGCTGTAAAAAATACATGACAAATTTGCATTTTGAAGCATTTAAATATTCTCTGCCTAATTTGCATAAATATTCGTCACCCCCGAAATTCTGCCAAATTTGACTGTAACACATGGCTTTAACAAGGACATTTGAGCTTTTATAACTTAGCGATGTTTATTGATGGAAAGGTGCATAATATGCCAAAAGTTTCATAATTGTGTACAGAAGAAGTGTACAACTTGCATGTCTCAGCATTTAAATATTCTTTGCCTGATTTACACAAATCTGTCCCACCCCTAAAATCATGCTAAATTGGCAGTAACGCATGAATTTAACTTAATTTTCATTCAGCATACAGTGAAATATCAACTATCATTAATGCATACGTTGAGTTTAGATGAAATTCAACATAGGCAGTTGCTCAGCTTTTGCATTCATAACCGTCATCAGTTTTTTAGGCAGCTGATCGATCGCTGGAGTCAATGTGTTCAAAATCAGTTGAGCCCAGCATTCGATTAGCACATGTTTTAGCTGGTCAGTTACTGAAATTTTGTGACCATGTTATTTGTTGCAATGCCCACACACTGAATAATTCACAGAATTTAAATCTGGATTTTTTGGCAATGAGTTTTTGAGTTCAGTGAACTTGGGCACATAGGAGTGCAGGCAAATGCCTAATTTCAGGGGTAATGAAGATTGAGGCAAATTCGGCAAAAAATATTTAAATGATTTGCTATGCAAGTTCGGCCACTTTTGTCTACAACATTCTAAAACTTTTGACATATTACACGCCTTTCTACGGGTGACCATCGCTGAGTTATCAACTCTCAAGCAGGTCCGGGTTTTTTTGGCCCACCCTGTATAATGTTTTTGCATCTTATTTTACACATAATAGTAAAACGATAAACAGTTTTTCATGTTTCTATGAGATGAAATGCCGCATTTTGCGCTACGGTCGTCTGCTACTAATTACCGGAAAGGAACCAAGTACTGTGCAAAATAGTTTGGTTAAAAATTTAATCTAATCTGTAGCTATTTATAGTGCAAACAGATTTATCATAAAGTTCTTTTTTTAATAATAACTGTTTCAATGGAAAGTTTGATGCATATATGTGCAATACAAATACGAAATGCAAAGATATTCTGCAATAAAAATTTTTCGAGGTAGTTACCCTTTAAAACGTTACGCAGGGCTCAGTTGTCTCAGAAGGATGTGTTAAACAGAAAGATACTGAGTTCACAGCAGAAAGCATGGTTCTATGTTCTGTGGAGTGGGCAGTCTATGCTACCTTAAAGACTCAGGCTGCTCTCTCAGACCATCAACGATGCCCAGAATGTTCCCAGCAAAGACTGGTGGATGAACAGTCATAGCAAAAATAGCAAAGAGCACAAACATCCCGGCTCACATGACCACATCACCAGTCAAGTGGCATCACCCCAACTAAGCAACTACTAATCCCTTAAAAGAAGGGGCAACTAAAAGCTTACTAACTTAACTTACTTATAAGGTGGCCAGAGTTTTGAGGAAAAAGTCGAGAACTTTTCAAAGACTGTTTAGTACGTTCTGAAGCCAGACCTATTCGCGTTACATTTTACAATTTCCCATTAGACGTTCTGGCATCATATATAAAACAAGAAATTTGAGCTAATGCTCAAGGGACACGCGAAAGCCTATAGCAGTTCCTGTTCGCAAACTGTCAGTCTATCTCCAGCCATTTTGTCGCGACTTTTACGGGGGTACCGCTCTTTGATGCCCTCGTGCGCAGGTTTTCTTGAACCTAGAAAATTGAGACTTGGACCGTCAAAATCTATGTTCAATGCTGAAAATTTCATTCGCAGCTTATCCATGTCTATCTTAATTGGTTTCGGCACAATTAGCTCTTGCAATGTGTCTCGCATCCCAAAATTACCAAAAAATCCATAAAACTCCCTATTTTGGCGTTCAAAAACATTCAAGGTCATTGAATTTGGCGCTAATTGAGAGCCAGTGTATGACTTCCTATTAGTGATTAATAGTAACCTAGGCCCTATCTCGCACTGTTACTGAGATAGGCCTACAGCGACTTATTGGCCAAAAATCACAAATTTTGCCCACCCCTCTCTCATTTAGCACCCTCGTTCAGGGTGACCCCCTTCGAATTGATGAAAAAGCTTTACGGTTCCTGAAACTACAGTCTTCCAAGCAGCCAATGGTGAAGATTTGGTGATCCTAGCTTGGACCGTTTTTGCCTGATCCACCCGTGTGACAGACGGACAGAATTGCGCTGACTAAGACGCGCTGAAAGCAGTAGCTGCTTTCGCGCGTAAAAATGCCGCAGTCATGTTGATTTTGGAAAACTGAAATCCAATGCCTTTTAAGATCCTCTTCCATCAAATTCCGAAACTTTCAAGACACTATTTGGTTATCAAGGTCTTTCCAGGTCCTGGAAAAATAAGAAATTTTTTCCAAAGATTTTCAAGGATCAATCTGTGGCCACCCTGTACTTAACAACTGATGATCAGCTAAGGCCGCGTTCACATAGACACGAGTACGAGTACGGTACAAGTCCGGGTTTTGGTTTAGAAGTAAATGCTTTTTGAATAAAAGAACAATATTTCACTACATAATTGTACAGAGTTAATAATTTTACTAATAGTGCATCCCTAACAGTGAACAATTCAACAATGGCGTGAACAATGGCATAAGTTCTGGCATCAATAAGCATTACAGTAATTTCACTTAGGTTTCATTTACTTTACAGAAAACCTGTACTTGTATCAATGTAAATGGCTATCATTAGAATGCACGCAAACTTGTGTTTACTAGAACCCGTATACTGGACTCGTACTCGTGTCTACACGATCGCAGCCTAACGCAAGCACTCTAATCAGTGCCGCTGTGTGTACCTAGGAGCGGGTAAATTGGTGGTGGTGCAGTGTTGATGACAGGTGCTGGTCTATCAGTGATAGCCGGGTGATGCTCTGCTACACCGGGAGGCATCAATGCTGGTCCCTGTGCTGGCGGCGGGTGTGGTAATGGCGGCAGTAGTGGCTGAGCCTGTGGTCTCGGTAGCGGAGGAGGCCCGAGCGCAATGCCTGGAGGTGGTGGGAGTGGTGCGGGTAGATGTGGGGGTGGGGCGTTGAGTGGCGCAATGGCCAGCGGTTGAGCTGCTACTGCCACTGGCGGAAGCGGGTGGAATAAGTTCACTTCCAGTCCGGGTGGAGCTGGAGTGATGTATCGTGGTTCGACGGCTGGCGGTCGTAGCACACTCAGGGGCTGAACCTGGCTGGATGACAAAGCCGGGTGAGATGTCGGAGGCAGATGAACCGAACCCCTCCCAATGCCTTGGCCTGCACATCCATCACAGCACAGGCTAAACACGCATGCTGTTCTGACACAGCTCCGAACATGCACACTTCATTTTCCGTTTTCATTTTCATTTTGTAATATGCTACCAACACTGACAGTAGGAATGGCTGATGGGCCCACATAGTGACCTAAGCCTATGGGATGGAAATGGTTGCCTTGCCCCATGTTGGAATCTGGAACATCAACAGTAATTTAATTTCCGTAATTGGCATACCATAAATAACCCTCTAATGTAATGTAATATACTCACCGCTGCCTACTTGGAGAATAGTGCAGTACACTTCTCGAGGTATCATTTGACGAGATAAAAATGACTTGCAATCAGCAACGCAGTTATAGTCAGTCAACCAATTAGCACAGCTGGATATTGCAAAGCATCAAATGCGTTAAGGAATATGCACTAGCAACAGCTATCAACCATTCAGTTATTGTCACAGCCTTTGTTATCAAACAAACCTTATACACGAGCACACTAAATGCATTTAGTTTTGCTGCATCTTATAAAAACACAAAAGATTCACTTCCTAGACACACAATGACATGGCAATATTAAATAATAAGCAGATGACAATGACAATACCTTGCTGCTTGGGGAATGATCGCGGTGGTGGTAGGCTGGCAGGAGGCTGCACACACATGCAAAACATACAAAATGATCAATTCAATGTATTCAATATATTCCACTTCATCCGATGCTAATGCTAAACAATGAAATCCAAAGCGTTGTGTTACAAAAATCTGCCGCATACCTTAGCATGCAAGAGTAACACTAGATGAATTTTACACTAGATGGTTAAAACTCAATGCACTAAGTTTAGCTATGTCTCATCCAACTGCTGTGACTTTTACTGCCGATCTTTTCCAAAACCTAACCAATGCCAAGATGCACCACTTGTAAACAGTTTGAAGAAAAACCATCAACGCAAGACACGGATACACCAGTAACATCACAGATGGGCTTACACACAATACGGACGAAAACACTGCTTCAGCCATGATGCTTCAAATACGAAACCAGAAATATGAGCTAATGCTCATGAGACGCACGAAAGCCTATAGCAGTTTCCTGTTCGCAAATTGCCTTAGTCTATCTCCACACAACCCCTCCTAAAAATGGCATCAAAATCTGCTCATAACTAATCTAGTGTCTTGGATATAGGAATGGACAGACCCAAGAATATAATGTTTTTGTTGGAATTGATAAGTTATGACTCTTAGTCCAGTGATGAAACAACTAACTATTAGCATACCATTACCGGTACTGCAGGAGTGGTGTGCTGGGCCAACACTTTGCCTTGTTGGTCAACATAGACAACACGATGAACTGCAACCGATGTCAACCCATCTGTACGATTCCTGTGACAAAAAACGAGCATACAGTTTGACAGGTGAGATCAGCTGCTTACACTCTTAAGACACACAGTATGCAATACAGTACACATCTTACAGGATGCTCAATAAACAAAATCTTCACTACAATCTGCACAGCTGTGTAACATGTGGGCAGTTAAATTCAAAACTAGAATTAAAACTGGTATGTGAAAAAAACCAAATCTCTAAACAATGTGTTCAGAATGCAAATGATAAAAATGCATTGTTTTCAAGCCACTTTGCTAAAATTAGAACAGTTGAGAAGTGGCCATCTTTTGTATTTTAACCTATTTCTTCTGCATAATCAATCCTTCGTACTGTTGCATCCTCACATGTAGACTCTCGTTTTGCTGACCAATTCTTAGACAGACAGATAGATTCAACTGATTTAGTGTGTTTTAGTGTCAGCAAATCAAGATTCATAATCCAGAAAAGTTACAAAACGACAGACAACAGCCACTCACTGACAGTAAATCATGTGCCGATGAACACAAAAAGCAAGAGAAATTATCAAAACTGCTGAACGACTATGCGGCAGTATACTCACTCATGCGGCTGCAGACCCAGCAGGCTGGGTGCTGACTGTGACTGGCCGACAGACACAGCTGGACCTTGAGAGAAACTGGAGACATGCTGAGATGGCATTCGGCTGGATGACGCCTGGTGCACAGTCGCTGATGCTGTCACACTATCATGTGGCAGAGACCTGGATGCGTGGTAGTTCACCGGAGCTCTTGCCAGAGATCGCTGAACACCCTGGGGTGGCCCGGAACCCGGCTGTCTAGACGATGAAAACTTGGTCGGCTCCGGCTTTATTTCTGCCATGCGCATCACCTTATCGCACACAATTTTAACAAATCTGTAATTAACAACATGCTCACTTGAGCAAACGTGATTTTACTTTAACGGTGAGTTTTTAATCTGCATGATAATTAATATATATTCTTACACTCAGTGCCAGTTTATGGTTCTCTCAATCAACCAGTTAACTAAGCTAATAATTAGTCAGTTAAATAACTATGTGTAAGTGGAATGACCAACCATCTAACTAAATGCTAGCTAGCTTTAACAGGCCAATTTTGACTAACTAATTGTCCACTGAATAGTTAACTGTTTACATAATGGCAAAAAAAGTAGCATTCACAGGATTATTACGAAGTGTGTAAACTGTAATGCTAATGAAGCATTTTAAAAGTTAACTCACTAATTATTTAACCAACCAATCTAGTGTAAGTTGCATATATCAACCTCCAATGACCGAACACAATGCTGCTGACCTGCGGTGGTGCTCCCAACAGCTGTGCAGGTAACTCAGTCGGCCGACTGCCTGCATCAGTAGCCAATGGCTCTGGTTTGACAGCCACAGTTTTAGCTTCGCTGGACAGTGCAGAATTAGACGAAGTCACCGTCGCCGCGGGCGGCTTTTTAGCGCTGACGTAACTCGTCTCATTGATGAAGCTGGTCACCATTGCTCGCAGGTACTTGTTGGGTATAAGCACGTCGGGAGACTGGCCAGGCGTATCGCAGTTTGGACATGTGTGGTCTGGAGATTCCATCAGTACAGTCCGGATACCTGTTACAGCATTGTACAACAATACTCAACAGTGTGAACCTGCTACATCAAGTCTTATCTATCCATCTATTAATTTATTGATTCAGCAGTGAAATCATCAATGACACTAAAACAAAAAAATACAAGGCTCACATAGAGCACTCACACTCAAAGTAGCCTAAAGTAGAAGAAGCTTATCAGTAACAATGAAATACTGAAATACGAGATGTTGAATTTTGTTTGCTTTCCATTGAAAAATTTAGTCTCTGATGCATGCATTTACCAGAAGACACATACACAACATACACCATTTTGTTGGCAGTTTGAACGCAACGACAACCTCAGTCTTATATGCCAGCATTTTTCAAAATGTTCGGATACTTTTATGCATGACTAATATTTTAAAACAAGCTGGTAGGTGACTTTTGCAGCAGGGCATGGTCACCGTGCATAGCACAGATGCTATCGATGTCTGTCCTGGACAGATGCAGACCGACAGAGTCAGACACAGAGATGAGGCCTGAGAATAAGGGTCACTTATACATTGTAGCCTTAGCATCCAATAAATCAACAGCAACTGCCAGAGCTAAGAGAGATATGGGTTCAAACTCACATTCATCACAGTAGCTGTTTCCACAGCATGGAATGACGACGGCATCGGTGAGCAGGTTGTTACAGATCAGACACAGCAGTTCACCGGGTATCTTTTTATCACCTTCCTCAGCCTCCGGCTCTGGGCTCTCTGACTTCACAAATGGTGGTTTCTCTTTTTTGCCCTGCCTGTATGCATGCCTGTACAACCACAGGACCGTACAAACAAAGTGACAGTGACATGTGTGCAAGCCTGTACAACCGGTGTACAACCACAGCAAGCTGTACGCATGCCTGCACAACCAATGTACAACCACATGCCTATAAATGTTCAGGGTGAATAACCTCAAATGTGAACAGTTTGCTATTAAAACGAGAAACTTAAATGTTTGAGCTGATGTCTATAAACTGACAAAGAATTGAACAAAGAGTGCTCCACACCGATTAGGGATGTAACAAAGCGAAAAAAATATTTGCATTTGTCAAATGTAAATATTAACTTTACTATTCATCAAATAACGAATGCAAATACTTATTCGGCCTCAAGAAAACTTTTTTATACCAGTATTTGAATAAAGCGAAACATTCAAAGTAGTTTTCCATCATTCAGTTAGTAAAAATCAGTATCTAAGGCAAGATCAACCAAGTTCAATTAAGAAAATGAAACATCCAGAGTGTTCAGTGTTCTCTTCAGTCAGTATCCCCTATCAAAAGTTCGAAAGTTAAATAAAATAACACATTCACATTAGCCTGAAATGCCGCCAACTATTTGTCAAATATCAAATAGCTGATAAGTGGTCAATATCCGCATGTCGTTGAATGCAAATACGAAGTTCGTCACATCCCTAACGCAGATAAAACAATAAAATAATCTACTTCAAAGAACCAATATGAAGTGATCCAAGTGACTGCTAAGAGCCAGAAAGTACACACTTCTGTGAAACTGTACAAGAAAGCTTGTAGTTGAACATACGCATCAATGGTAGGTACAGCCAGTTGTCCACTACTGGTCAGCATGACTCCCGGCTGATTGAAATCCTCCACGACCTTCATGAAGCTGTTTGGAATGCCAGTGCTTCTCTTCAAAGGCCGTAACTCTACATCCTACATGCACAATGTAACCTCGACGTATTCAAAATGTACCCTCACGTGGCATGTAGACAGTGGAACCAACAAGCTTCATGTTAATCAAACAATTGGACAATTTCAGTAACGACTGGGACATGCTTTGATCATGCAAAGACCTGGACCGAAATGATAGCGAATAAGCGAGTATGGCTTAACCTTAACGTCCTGTTCAACATCCTAGGTCATTTCTGAGACATCACATCAGGCAATAACTTGCACTGCTAATGACAAATGAATGAAACAGCAACAACGTTACCACTGAAGCATCTAGCTACTGGTATGCATGACACCTAAGGCATGTTCAAAGTGACAGAAATATAACTTCAGGTTCAGTGTGAATTGTAAATTCAGTCCAGTTCATTTATGTCAGTTAAAAGCAAAAGTCATTACTGCCATTACAATAAAAAGCAGAAACTATTCAAACCAAAACAGCAAACTAAAACAACAAGATTACGACACTGACCGATTTGGCAGCATTAGGGCAAGAGTGAATGTAATGTCCGGGCTGATTACATCGATAGCACACGTAAGACTTCGGTGGCGGACCGACAGGATGCCTTGGCTTTATCACATAGCTATACAGTTCATAAACACAACATCAGGCTACCATGCAGTGCAACACTACCATATCATCTATCACTAGGCAAAATCACTTTTGCAGTGCAAGCGATTCTGCCTATATACTCATTTCTCCATAGTGTGGTCTGTCGTCTGTCACACTCATGCACCTTGCTTTAACCATTCAACGGAATTATATGCCACTTGGCAGGTATGCTTGTAGGCCAATGTGGAATCCAATGTTAGCTGGGGGTTTGTGACTGTCCGAGAAGAAGGAAAAATTTGGAGGGTTGAACCTGCCTTTGCCTACTTATGACTCACTAGGGGATAACACCGAACAGCAATATGGCTTTTAGCGAATTACTTTGGCCAGCTGTTATCACATGTTGCTGTTACATCACCAAATGCTGCTTATCGTGGGAGTTTGCAATCAACAATTTGCCAATGTGACAGGCAGACTAAAAACGTCGAGTATGAGGGTGAGAACAACAGCTGTGATTAATCTTAGAAGAAATTCAATGAAAATCTAAATGCATGTCGACCACCAACTACTCAGGAAATTAATCCCTGACACTCCACAGCACAGAAAACAGTGCAGAAAAAGGCAGTACAACAAAGAGGTCAACCTGAAAATATAACTCGTACTTTCACGACAATGTTTGCCAAACTGAGCCACAACTGACATGTAAAATGTTCACGAAAATAGCCTGTGTCGCATAAATAACAGAAGCTTCTAGTGGAAAGCAGACAACAGACATACCTAGACAGGTCAAAGTCCTTGGTTGACTGATCCATCATTGCTTTGATCTTGTCATCTTCCGATGCATTCATAGACACGAGGTCCAGAGACTGTGAATGCATCAAAACAGTTCACAACACACTGCAGTTAATAACACTACAAACAACCAGTCTCTACACAGCACCAGTTCATCTGCTTCTTCTTTTCTAACCTTCAGAAAACACCACTCCACATTTCCTGCGATATCTTTTTAATTTAAATTATTTAAATTAAATGATGTTTTTCGGCTTTTCGGTGTAAAAAAATACAAAAGTAACTACTCTTTGGATTAATACTACGTTAGTTGGACAGCACAAACAGACCTGATACTAGAAAACTAACAAATAAGCTACACAAATGCATCTAATTACAGCTTATAAGTTTATTCAAAGATAAACGGTGACGCTCAAACAACAGCAAGTGTAAGTCGACAGTACCCTCACTACACTCGAGCTGAATAACACCAAAGTTTCAATACCTAAGCAACTGCTACGACGTCTCTAGCAAACAATGCAAAAAATTTATATATCACCCACCACAAAGGCAGTGCTACTGATTTATACTGTTTTATGCAAAAACCTCTGCCAAAAAATGTTTTAAACGTTTTTAGCACAAGTGCACATGGCTTGACGATAAATGGCAGTTATATGCCAGCAAAACGATTTCCACATCAAAAAACCTATTTGCTATTTTTTGACACAAGACATTATTGCAAATGTTGCAGACATGGTTACACACAAAAAAATAAACCAGAAAGCATTTGCACAATATGTTTGCTTTGTACATGATTTATTACAGCCTTTACAGACTAGTTATCGCATGTAGCAGTATATGAAAATGAATCCATAATATAGCTACCTTCTTGCCAAAGTTATCCAGCGAAGAAGCACTGCTGGAGGCCTAAAAATCACAGCAATTCAAGCAACTAAATTCATGCATCAAACTACTGCAGAAACAACCCAAAGATGATGACTGCAATATCCACAATGGCGAGTGCACACCGCACAGCAACATCAATGGACTGACATCTAGGGTCCACAGTTATCCGCGGGCCGCGGAATTTCGAGCCAAGCGGCGGAATTTTGCAGAAGTTAAAAATTCAGTGGCGATTAGTATGATTTTTGAGTTGATGACGTATTTTTATCACGGAAAAAATCAAACTAAACTGCCAAAAGCTGTGGGCCCTACTAATAGCTATCGCAATATGGCACAATCGTAAATAAACTCAACGTAACTTGACAAAATGCACTTATAAAACGTAAAATAGGCATTCTCTTTGTACACTGCTAGCATAACTCAGCACAATGGCACTATGCCAGCCGGCTCTTCAGAAACTAAAGATTTTGAACAGAACAGAGCTCAGTTTACTTGCAAATAAAAGGCCGCGGTGAGCCACAGAATTTGGATGATTTTGCCGCGGCAAGTCGCGAAATTTTGCAAACTGGCCCGCAGAATTTGGCAAAATTTTCCGCAGAAAACTGTGGGCACTACTGATGTCTGGCTTTCCAGTAATACAACACAGTATGCACTGTGGAATATATAATGACAAATAGTAAAAATGTTACATAAAATATGCCCTAGGCTCGAGGATAAGTATCATTCATACGTATTGTATTTCTTTGACCAAATACACATGTATTTTAACATATTCTGTTTTATCATACATACAGAGAAATAGAATCATAGATATCTATATATAAATATACACCAGATGGGTCAATCAGTGGTGAGGACTATATTTAGCTGTATGTCAGCGATTATCGTCTGCACATTTACTACTTCCCGTTCGGCACATTTGTTTATAGCTGTCTCGTTTATTATTGCTAACTCAGCCACACTAATTTGGCAGGTAACGTTTATAACTATTCTGTGACGGCGATCAAGACAACTCGAGAAAAAAATGTCACAAGCACGACACAGAATAGGCATGTGAAACACACGCCGCCGATTGACACATTCGGTCTCTGTGCATGTCACTACTTCCGTTTCACTTATATGAATAAAATACATACATTGAAAGTATTATCACGTTAGCACAGAAACAATAATTATGATTGAAACGTAAATAAAAAAGCATTTAAGCATGATCAGTCAAACATGGAATGCCAAAGGTTTCATATTAAAAGTTCACACTATACCGAGTTTCCACATGTTTGAATTGTGTATCATGTGCACGATACACATATTCTATTTTTTTAAAAATATGCACAAATTCTAATTTATTCTTTTTCGCACATGTGTATCCTCGAACTTTGAATACACATACAATAAGTCTTCTGAGTTTGCGAGAGATTTTTATGTTACACTGCAAAACATTGGGCACCTGTTAATGCCATTGAACTTGAAAGATAATAAGTACACATACAGGACAGAATGCAAAAATAATCTGCATAAAGTAAAAGAAAGAAATGCAACAAGAAAAAACGTTGGAAAAGATGCAAGCACACTATACATGGGACTACTAGTAAGGTTCTACCAGGACAGAACAAATCACCACGTTTATAAACTCACTCTAACACTAGAACCAATGAACAATACAATAGCTGTATATGCACATTACTTACAGAACAACAACATAACTACCAAATAAGTTATTTGAAATTTTCGAATTCATCAAAATACAACTTTTTATATAAACTGTTTGCTGATGTTTCTGTAGCCACATCTGCCTTCTTTGGAACAACTGTCCACCAGGTGTCGCTGCAGTGGACAGTTGCTTGAAAGAGTGAGTGAGTGAGTGAGTGTGTAGGGTTTAACGTCCCACCCGACACAGTATAGGTCATTTCAGGGACGGCCTTTACAGGAAATGCACAGTTGCTTCAAAAAAACTCTGCTGAAACCTCAACAATCTAAATAAAAGGTTGTATTTTGGTGAATTTATATAACCTATTAGTTACCATCTCAACCTGTAAGTCTATTCAAACAGAGAACAATCAGTTTGTGGCAAAATGGTGCTATTCATTTAAACGTTATTTACACATACAATTACACATGTAATGACAGTCACAATAACTAGTAAACACGTCAACTCAAATCAGTGCTGACTGGTGACATAACATGCAGATACCTAGCATACACAATTCTGACAGCAGAATTATCAGGGAATGCCCCTTTGGAAGTACCAAAAATGTGGCACATATAGCCACTAACAGCAATCCCAACAGGACTGAATTTTTATATGGTCCACTTCTTGCTGGTGTCTGGCTTTTTCGCCCCTTTGCCGTTTTGCCCCCAGGCTTTTTCACCCTCTGGCTCATTTGCCCGCTTGCTGATTTGTCCCCTCACCTTGGACAATTTGCCCATGTTGGGTAGGTAATTCATTCTATTTTTTGGTCAAAAAATGCAATATTTGCGGCTAAAATTCCGTTTTGGGAAAAATACAGAATTGAAATTAAGTCTGTAATTTTAAGGTCTGTGTCGGAATTGAGCAATATCAGAAAATTGCAGACATGCTTGTCGGAAAATTGTAGATATTTTTACCCCATGATTCCACTGCCACGGAGGCTGAGATGACTGACTTTTGTTTTCCTGCTGCGATCAGTTATTATGTTTAATCTTTTATGACGTTAATGTTAATTTAAATGACTAGGACTACTAATCAGTTGCGCAAGTGATGATTCACTGTAGTTGTTTTAATTTCTATCTATATACCAAAACAAAATGAAACATATTATAAACTAAAAAAACAAAATATTAGTCTACTCTAAACCATTATTAATCAAGGAGGGCGAATCGTCCAAGATAGCCATGGAGCGAACGAGCCATGGAGTGAAGAAGCCAGGAGGCAAATCAGTCAGAGGGTGAAAGAGCCAGGAGGCAAAAAAGCCAAGGGGCGAAAAAGCGAGGAGCGAATCAGCCAGGGGGCAAAGCGGCAAAAAAGCCGCAATTCTTCTTGCTGTCCATACCAGGTTACACATAGATGACTGGTGTCAAAAGCATGGGTCAATTTTTGGGTGTTTGATGTCCTCTGATCTTGACCTTTCAAAATGAAAATTGAAACAGTGGCCAGTCCTGGTCCAAAAGCATACAAAACCAAAATTGGTCTGCTGCATTATGGTCTTTTAACTGCCAATGAGGTACATATCAAACAGCAACCTATGTCTTTATGCATAACAACATTTCACTGTCCACTCAAAAAACTCTTTCAGCAGAAGATCCACGCTCCAAAGTCACATGCACATGGTGGTAATAAATTACACATTAAAGTGACATTAAAATAATAATAAACTCAACAATAATGTCCTCCTAGCCTCCAAAACCTACAGCATTTCATATACACAGTGTCTAGAAAAGGCCTGGTTTGCAATGATGCCACTGCTCGCAAAATGTCAACTGATTTTCAGATACGAAATGAGATGAGTTAGGGCAGGGTGCATTCAACTGTCAGGTGATCACATATGGCAGGGGATGCTCCATAGCTCTGGAATGAGTTTCTCATGAGGAGGTATAAGCTAAACAACTTTTAACCTTCAAAATGGTATCAAATTTACAACATCCAAATGAATGCAAATGCAACAGCAACACAGAATGTAATATTAGAATAAACAGTTATCAGCAATCAGTAACTAACTGGACTATTACTCTTATTTAGACATAGCAATATTCAATATAATTCTATAACTAATGGCATAAACTCTCAGTACAAAAACCTCAGTTGCTCAGTGCAATTTTGACCCACAGTATTATGCTTCTTATTCTCACAATTCTTAAATCCCACCACCCTGCAAGCTTACTGAATCTCAACTTGTCTCCTTCTTTTCTACTAACTCCATCTGAATGATTCTTGAGCTTCTAAAACAACACTGCAATTGAATCTAGTCAACCTAAACCTATAAAAATTTACCCATATTTGTGTTCAGCTAACAAATTTCAGATGAACAAATAACGTCCAACCGTAGTGGCTAAGCAGTCTAACAGTAACATGCCGGACTTGTAATCCTGAGCTCACTTAGGGGCGCAGGTTCGATTCTGCACCGGTACACTGCTGGGTAACGACCTTAGGCAAGTTGTTCACACACATGTGCCTCTGTCACCAAGCAGTATAATTTGGTACCGACTTCACCACTGGGACACACAGCGCAATACACTGGCCCCATATCCGTGGTCTCGCAGTGTAAAAACTGGTGTCGGGCTGAGGGCCAAGGAAATGGAAATCAGCGCCGGCCCATGGGCCGTAAGGCTCAGGAAAGAACTTTTTACGTAGTCCCGGATAGTGATCATGATTATTTTGAAATTTGCTTTGTCATCTATTGCTGAAAAGTTTTCCACATTGTTACCAAATAAATAAATATTTAATAGATATGATTTAACATGACCCATCACTTGCACTTGCAAACATAAGAGCTATCATTTGCACTATTCATTTTACTAGGTGCTAAGCGTTCACAATCATTTATTCTGCTTTGCATCAGTTCTAGTCTCTATGTTAACAGTTGCTTGCTTATTTACTATTATATAGTATGTACTATCTCTGCTCATCTAATAACAAAGATAACTGAACTATATTGTCAGCAGGTGCTTCCTGGTACCAGCGATCAACTTAAATTCTTACAACTGTGCAAAATGTGTCTCAGATAGCACATGGATACAACTTCCAAAATAACCTCATTATTTCCTTGCCTGCTAGTGGTGGTATAGCTTGGATTTATCTAGTGAGTGGCAGCGGATTTGATTACAACATACATCATAGCAATGTGCTGTAAACTAGGTCATGATGCTCAGTTGACATTATGTAAACTAGATTCCTAACAGTCTCTGTTGATTGAAAAATTATAATGCAAAAAATCATAATATACGAGAACTTCCAAGTCATGTTTACAACACACTGGATCAATGCGTTATGGAAAGGCATAATTTTTTCTGGAAATTTTGTTTAAAAATTTGATTGGAGAAATTAAGAGTTTATTAATAGCTGAAGCCTACTCAAGTTCTATGCCATAATGTGATCAAAATTCGAAAATTTGTTGTAATTTTGCAAAGTTTGGGTTTCAGTGACAAAGTGTGCCAGTAGTGCATGCTTTGTGGGTCTGGATTGTAGCAACTATGTGATCCCAATGCAGTAACTAGCTTTTATGCTGATCAGCAATCTTTGGACATCTAAGCCAACTGCAACTCTCTCCTTCCGGCTGTGGGTCCCTAGAGAAGAGGTCAGCCATGCGGGTTCTTTATCTCCAGTCAGCTCTATTCTCCAGTCTCCACAGTCCACATCCACCAAGTCGCCCCAAGTCTTCCGTCTTGTACTTGACAGCGTCAATCCATCTTTTTCTGTCTTTGTCTGCTCTACTGTCCATGCAGCATGCACGTCTGCAGACTCTGCCTCTAGGATTCGCTCGACACAATCATCCTCTTCTTGCCGTTGCAAATGCCCAAACCATCTCAGTCTGGCCTCCGTACCTTGTCTGTGATACACGGCTACTCCGAGGATGCGACAGATGTCATCATTTCTTTTCTTGTCCCTCAAGATAAGATCAAGAATCCATCTAAGCTAATCGTGCCACCTGTGTAGTGCGTTGGTATGTGTTGTTCTTGCTCATCTGTATGATTAATTAACAGTTATAGCAGTGACTAAACAGTAAAACAGCACTTGTGTATGTAAATAAAAGAATAAGACACAACTATTACATTATTTATTCAAAGTTTTATAAAAGCCACCTGAGTAACAGCAGAAACATAGATACGCATTAAATAAATAAACAAACAATGATGACTAGGCAAACAACAAACAAGCAGTACTTCGGTACAAAAAGTAAATGTGTTTAACACAGAAAAAATACAAGAATTTATAACAATAACTCAAAACGACTTCAAAAAATAGATTCCATAACTCAACAACAACAACAAATGGCATGTACCCTAGCAACTGCATGGATGACATGAAAAATGAACGAGTTACCACATTCCAGCCGCAATGCGTAGCATGTATGAAAAACTAAACATGGTCTGCTTAGATCTACGTACTGTCTTGTAAGCCATGATTGAGGCCTCCTGGGCACGATTCATTTCCCTTCAACATACACACATACACCCATTTCAATTAATAATACATTCAGAATGTCATAACATTAGTGCATTACACAGCTGATAATACAAGCATTATAATAAAATTCTTGCACGTCTATACGCATGCAGAGAAAAACCATAATAAAAAAACATAAATGCTGGAAAATGAATGCAAATTTCACAAAAATGAAGAAAATTACATAAAAAGTCCTGAATAGTATAGAAGGCATTTCAGTTACACGACACAGTGACAACATATGCAACAGCCCACAGAAATGCATCAAATATTGAAACCATAGCACAATGTCAAGCAGCATTCACGAAAATTACAGAAAACTATCTTTCACGGATCTGATGATTAAGCACTCACCAAGTTTATGACAGTCTCTTAATAAAGGCAGGCGCAGAGCGACATAACTGAACTGAACTGACATGGTTTAGTTTTTTGACAAACTGACCAACGGGGCAAGCAGTAACACATTATAGTAGGCACCGTCTAATGGCGTAAGTGGCCTGCATGATTACGCTCACGTACGCATCAACCAATGACCAATGAGCTCGTCCTGCTTGCCCACTGGTCAGTTTGTTAAAAACTAAACCATTTCAGTTCAGTTCAGTTTAGTTACATCGCTCTATATGCATTCTACTGCTCACCAAATGCTCATATCTTCTGCTGCTTTCTCCAAATAAGTGTAATTTGTATTAACATGATACATACACAATCACACATCCGAAATACTGATCAAAATGTGTTGTTTCAAATAAAAGTAAAGATGTCAATGCTCACCGTGGTCTGCCTTTATTTGGTCGTTTGATTGGAATTCTCGCCACAATAACTGAAGTGTTCTTCGGTATGAGATCTTCATCTTTGTATTCTGCACAAATGGACAGCTATCATCAAACATAAGCTACACACCACCACTTGCAAGATAAAAACCATCATTCTCCAACGCTGATTCTGTAATTCAGTAATATAGTGTTATTGACTCCACATAATGCACGTGCACGGATGGCAATAATAAATTAATAAATAAATCTGAGATACTGTGCCATGCATGTGTGTACATGGCACAATGGTCAACGTGCATAGCACAGAGGTTGCAAATTTATTTTTTTAATTTATTTATCCTGTAAAGCCACAATTCACATCACAATGATTGTGCTACCTGACCGAGTGCAATCAAATGAACACAAATTCTGGTCATTTTACCATTTTAAGTTCCTGACAGTTTTGGCTTAAGTTGGACTCTGATATACCAGGTAATACACACTAAATAACCCTGATTTTTAAAAATGTGACACTGTCAGTGGCCTGTTGCATGGTTCACAGACGGTCTTAAAAACTACTTTGACTACCCAATAATGTGTCGACCCGAACTATCTTAAAATGCTGACAGTGTGATTGCCAATCTTCTGACAAAATTATCAGTGTCAAAATCCAGCTGAACTCACCCACCAAAAAAAGATTAATTAAAGGTTAGTGCTAGCATGAGATCGGCGATCTCGCCGTAAGCATCAGCAGAATTGCTAGGATGAGATCGCCACCGATCGGGTCCCGTGATTGGTCAGCTTGGCTGTTCTGCCACTGGACGACACCCCCTCTGTACGATCTCATGCTAGGCGACAGTTCTAGAATGAGATCGACGATCTCATTGTACAAATTATTCTACAGTATAAAATTGCCATTCTCGTTCTAGAAAATGATGCTCGGATGATATCACGGAATTTGAGTTTTGTAGTACCAGATCAATCACTGTGTAATATTTCGTGCTAGCTGGGAATTCTGGAATACGATCGGAATTTTTTAGGCTAGGCCTATCATCATCGTAAGATCGGCGATCTCATTGTAGAAATGATTTGACAATGAGATCGCCATCTGATTCTAGAAAATGGCGCTGAACAAACTGCTGTCGAAATGCAGGCTCCAGAATCCAGATTAACATTCCCTGTGTAGATCTCATGCCAGCTAAAGGTTCTAGAATAGCCTAAGATCCGTGATCTCAATAGGTCAATAGACTATCATCATGCTGCGGTCACTAATTTTTTTCTGTAGACCTTCCTAAAGTGCAATAAATAAAATAGTAAGTTGCTTAATGCCTGCATCACGACGTTATAGGCTAGTTAGGGCTTTAAACATTCAGCAGTAATGACCTTTATCGGCAAACTATTGACAGTCGTCGCCCACTGTGCATGCGCCCTAGCGCTATTATGCTGAAGGGATGAAGACAACTAACAGAACAGCTGATCTCAAGCTAGCAATATGACTACGCTGGGATTGCCGATCTCATCTTAGAATTTACGTTAATTAAAAACAAAACTTGCCAAGCGGCTATCGAATGATAGTTCCTAGCTTGAGGAGCTGCTTGACCCGTGAGGCTACAGCCGAGGGCCAAGGGTTATCAGCCTGTCCACAGATCATAGCGTTCTAAATTACTTTTTTGCACACTACTTCATCTTATTAGTCGATATCTAAAACAAAATTGGTGGGTTTTTGCTTCATTTTTGCTCACGAGCGATTTAAAGTGGCCCTGTTTTACCGATGGCCGTAACACCGGGCCACTTTAAATCGCTCGTAAGCAAGAACTTCAGTTAGGGTTAGGGTTAGTGTTTAGGGTTAGGGATAGGGTAAGGGTTAAATTTTAGGGTTAGTGTTAACGATGTTACCTGTTCATATATTTCACAATCAACTGCTCGAATTTCATCCAACTTCACACAGTAAACAAACGTAGAATATGCACGCAATATACTTAAAATAGCTAAAGTTTGCACCATGTTACTTGTTGGTGCCTGCTCTTCCGGTTTAGAATGTTGATGTTGAAAGTTTACGTTTCTGTTAGGGTTCAAACGATACTGGTATTGGGGTACCGGGTATTGGCCAATACTGGCCGGTATTGGGGTGGATCGGGTATTGGGCGATATTTTTTCGACTGTGAAACCCAATACCGATATCCGCTCACGTCGCCCACCACTGTCTGCTGTCTAAACCGCAATCAAACAGCAGTCGGCGGTGGGCGGCGGCCACTATACAACGATAACGATTTGATTTGCTAGCATACAACAGTTGCAGGAAGAGTGGGGTGGGGTAGGGGCACCGGTAGAACCGTCGCCATTCATGAGAGATTGGAAGGCTTATCCCCTCTCCGCCACACGCCGTCTCGCACTATAGGCCTAATTTCCGTAACTGACATTGACGTATACAATCAGCGCACAATCAGAGCAGTTCACAGTCTGAAGCGGTAACGCTAAATAGAAGCTGAATAGCAGCAGTGCTGCTGCTAGACTAGCAATTAACAGTCTATCACCCCTGGCACCAACATTAAACATTCACTGTACCGCAAACTGGTCGAAGGTCATCCATAACGCAGCTAGTAACTGACATACATTTTGCTTCATTAATTAATTAACAGCGACCAGCTAAAGTATATAATTGATTCTAGGCTGACTGCGACTGTCCAACTTGATTAAAAGGCATTCTACATGGTCAGTTGTATGACTGGGCACAGAAACCGTTGATCCTATATGTGGCAGAGAATGACATAACGCTACCCACGCTACACCAGTGGTCGCTACTGGAGCGCATCATATCACTACTTGCGCCCGTCGAGCGAGCGACACGTGACGTCAGCGCTGAGGCATCACTGGCGAGTGACGTCATTCCCATGTACGTCGCTATCAGTCGCGTTGTCCGCGGTGTCGTCGACAACAATGGTGTGCAAACGATGAAGAAGGAACTATTAAAAGACATTGACGCACGGCTTGGTGACATCACAGAGGAGCCACTCTACGCCGTTGCCACGCTAGTGGACCCACACTACCGCGGCAAACTGTTGTCCGCCGATGATATGAATACCGCCACCGAGCGTCCGACCGACCTGGCGGCCACAGTCGACAACGATGCACCACAGCCAGACACGGTGCAGTCCAATGTCGTGAACACAGGAGCCAGCTGCAAAGCGTCCACGTCTGGAGGAGGCATCACCATGCACTGGACCTCCTGGACGTGGAACTCCAGGCTGACTGACGTGCTCCACCAGTGACCAGACTTCACGGCGGCCGATGAAGTCACTGAATACTTGCGTCTGCCAAACACTCAGCGCCAGCTCAACCCACTGGATTGGTGGAGGCAGCACGAGCGCCAATACCCTCGTGTTGCTGACGTCGCGCGGCACTACTTGTCGGCGCCCTCCACGTCGGTTGCCAGCGAACATCTGTTCAGTTCTGCTGGCGACCTGTATTCTGACAGCTGCAACCGTATGGCTGGCCAGCTGGCGGAAAAACTGCTCTTCATTAAGCATAATCTGAAATATGTTTAACTGTAAATGAAGACTTAAGTCATAGATTACCTGTATGCTGAACACTGAAAACTCAACGTTTTGAAACTGAACATTTAAACTGCAATGAATATATGATAACTTAATCTTAGTTGTTGTAAATTATTTGCATATTAAACCTTCAAAAACACTGTTTAATGCATCAAACATTGACTATTTTTATTAGCCATAGCATTCACATAGGCTAGAGTTTGTAGAAAAATCAATACATTAAATCAATACAGTGCTTCATCGGGCAACGGGCAGGGCACTGGTATCGGTATTGGTATTGGGTATTGGTATCGGCAGGACCTAATAGTATTGGGTATTGGGTACTGGGTAGCTTTTTTGGTATCGTTCTAACCCTAGTTTCTGTTGAATAAAATGACAACCTACGTTTATCAAAAACAGTTATATGAATCATGATTTCAATGCCAATCCAGCAAAAAAGGTACGTTTAATACATTACATCGAACAGAATTTCTCTAAAATTATACATGACGTCGCATTGGCTATTGAAAGGCATAATGCCATGCCTACACTAATTCTTGCAGTTTTACTGTAAAAAATCACTCTCAACAAAAAAATAACAAAAAAACCACCAATTTTACTACAGATAATAACTCATAAGATGTAAATCTTTGCAAAAACGCTTTTTGAATCACTAAAATTTGTGGACAGGTTGATAACCTTTCACCTAGCTGAGGTCGTGCAGTTGCTCTGGTAATGCCGTGTCCGTGACGACGGCGAGCGACGCTTCGCCGCTCACCGTCGGTACAGATATGGCGACATTGAACACAGACAGCCTTGATCGGTATTTCCGCCGCTGCGGCATTTTTTGGCAGGCGGAAATTCCGCCACTCAAGTAAGTGCACGGCACTTAGCGCGGCGGATTTTCCGCTACTGAAGCGTCGTGCATTACTTAAACCTATCATGTTCTCAACAACACAGTGGATTGACAACAACTATACCTTCTTACCTTCTCCCGTCTGCGGATTGGTGATCTGGAGGTGAAAGTCGTCCATCAGCTTCCCCATCTTGGACTTCTGGACAATCTCTTTCCTCAAATCAGCAACGGATATGTTGACACCATCAAAAGTCAACGTTTTGAATTCGTTGTTGCTTTTGAACTTATAGTGCACAGAAGACATTATGACTGGCGTAGTATACGAAATACGCAAAACAACTTCCAATGTCACAATTCAAACGGACGTCACGGTAACTACTATAAACCTGTTCTGTCTAGTTTCGCACTTCTTTTTATTATGTCCTGGCACATATGGTAGCTGACTCGACAAAAGACGGAAGGTCAACGTCAAGCTTCAGCTGAAACAACAGACTTCAATACGCCACTGACCAACAACGGATATTGCGCCAAAAATATTTTCTCAGCTGCTGATATACATATACCGTCAAGGAACGGAAATTAACATTACTTTTATTTAACTACAACAAAATCAACCCAAAAAACAAAATGTCGTCATAGCCTAATACCAAAACGAGGCAATGTCCAAGTAAGCAAGACAGTAAATAAGTAAAAAGTATGCGCCACTACTACAGTAAACCGGAATTACTGAGAGTGATTCGGAATTAAAGGGGAAAAGAAACGTTTGCAGCTCCATTTGTACAAATACACTGCCCGAATATATATCTGGCATTTATCTCGCCGACTGATTCATTATAAGCGTAAAACTTAAAGGTGTGGCCCTTTGCTACCAGTTGTCAACGTCGTCAGTTCGTCTGTCCGTCTGTTCGTACTTCGTAACAGACGTATTATGGCTAAGCGGCAAGTCATAGAAAAAACTTTTTACATGAAATATTTAATCCTGTGTCGGGGCTGTCTCTGTGCAAAGTATGTGGATGCAGCGCAAGGGAAACATTTTCATTACGCACTCTGCTATGCCAATTGTGCGGTATTGTTGCGGAACGGTAAGTCGTAGGTGCCGTTGGACAGGGCGACGCCGAGTTCCTGTAGGCTCTCAATAGTAACCATGTCTTTATGTGCAGCGGTTTGGTCACAATTTTCAGAGTAATTCAGTTTTAGCCTGTTACTCGCCGTATCTCAGAAACAGTCTGTTCTCCCTAGAGACAGCTGGGCTTCTTGTTTTATGGACGGATGACAACTAGAAACACGAACAATTTTTCACGCCTATAGGTTATCGCTACCGCTACTGTGAAGTTAGGCCTGTCAGTCAACGTAAACGCCGACTCATCGCTGACACGGTGTAGGAAAATACAAAAAAATCCTCCATTTCGAGTAAGTAACTACAACCGAGAGTAATCAATATAGCTGCAGGAGCTTGCTGTGATTTTCTTTGAAGTTAATGGCAAGAAAAAGAAAAACGATTTAATAAAATCAAGTTAATTGACACCACGTTAGGCGGGATTGGGATTAGGCATACTGAGTCAGTGACCTTCTTAATTCACAGTAAGCCCTATGTCCACACTCCACATGACTTAGCGACGATCTATGTGCTACTGTGACTTATTTGATCGCTGATATTTAAACGCAGCTGACAAGCAAAATTGCCAGGCGTATAGTTTATTTCGTCTCGACAGTCGACACAGAACATGATCTTGTCGATATCATTATGAGCACCAACGATCAAGCAAACATCAAGCAAATGTAGGCCTATTCAAAATACACGTGCACGACGTGTGTTCTAATTGCTTGATGTTTGCTTGATTTTTGCTTCATCGTGTAATAAACGGGGTATAACATTGTTAATTTGCCTACAACTGAGCCAGACTAAGTCGTGGCCTACATCAACAAGCCACGAGGCAAATTAACTTAGTTGATATCACACCCCGAGACGAACAGTGTCAGAAAATTAAATAATACGAAGAAAAACGGAAAATGACATCATATATAAAGTGGTTTCTAGGCCTTAGTTTACTGGGTACAACATGATACGTACAGTATAACAGCTAGGGGCGTCTTTGTCTCCTCAGTGCATTTTAGCATGGAGTGTTGAAGTTCTTCAACAAACATTTTGTACATCATCGTCATCATCGACAACCGTGGGCTCAATGCCCGTTGGTGTCTGACGCCATTCTTACTATCGCTGCCCACCGCTGCCTATCTAGGGCAGCGTGGCTTAACTCCTGCAGGGTTGT
>Ga0056128_1001819_pt1 | contig 24612 bp, 12 predicted proteins | sample WorMetLIZISLAND2_FD_71113 | JGI IMG/M metagenome (GOLD analysis project Ga0056128, IMG submission 71113) | Marine gutless worms symbiont microbial communities from Max Planck institute for Marine Microbiology, Germany - Olavius geniculatus... ... | reverse complement strand
CTACTACTACTACTACTACTACTACTACTACTATTATTATTATAACTACTACTACCAAAAGTATACACACGACGTCTGTGACTCGATCAACTACAGAGCTGCAGACAGGTCGTGTGAGCTCAACACTCACGGAGACTCTGGAATAAATCCTGTCGACGTCGTCATCGACAACAAGTGGACACTCTGGGTCATGATCTAACCGTTTCTTGACGTCATTCCGAGGAACGGCAAAACAGCAGAATGTAGCTCACGCACGCCCTGCGACGTCTGCAGCTATGATGCCGAAAACTGGTCCGTTAGGTCCCTAACGCACAGAATACGTTAGTTTTTGTTAAGTACGCGTAATGTTTTGCGTCGATGTTGACGACGTCTGATCTCTAACAACATGGCTGCTGACTTGCATTTTCTATTTTCCACCTACTGATTATTGACCTCGAACTGATACACAAGGCACGAATGTTGCCAAAGTTCGTGACTTTTTTTTCTTATTTAATAATGTTGCTTACTTTACGTGGTCTGATTAGTTTTAGTAAGAGCATTTTTAGATTCTACTGATTAAGCTGCGTGTTTATTGTTTTTGTACCTCGAGCACAATTTTATAAGAACATGGCCAATATTATGCTTTGGTTGTGTGTTCTACGCACTAACGTTTCGTTCTGAAGTATCGTAGCAGTTTCTCTAACGACGAGATGGACTTTTTAAGTAAAATTGATAACTGATGTGTTTAAAAAGAAAGTGACATGTTTTACCGTACAAAAAAATACACAATCGTCTATTAAATGGTAATAACAAAAAAAAACAGATAAGAAAATGTTCATGTTTTGTAACCGCTGAACTCACAAACTGCCTTTGAGTACTCTTGTCTTATGAACTTTATTGCAGCCGGGTTAATTTTCACCAACAATTCCAGTCGTAAAAGCTCTCAACGATCGGCCACGGAACGTGAACAGACGTCGAATAAAACGTCTCGATGTCTCATTCTGTTCCGGCCATATTTCACCATTAATCAGCCGAGTAGTCCCCGGACTGTTTTTTCGCTGTTCGGCTGTCGCAATTCGGGGCTGTGCGTCGGATGTGGTCGGTTTTAGCCGGTCGTCATTTAGTCAATCTCGACGACGCGCCGGACCTCCCTTGACACCCGTCCCACCGCCGCCACAAGCGTTTGCGGAGCCGCAATACTCCGCTCCGCCAAAACTTTGACAGGAAGCCCAGCTGTTGCTAGGATAGCCGACCGTACTCGTTGTCAGTCACGTTCAAGGTCGTCCAAAGTCGATGATTTTTATTTTATCTGAAACGGCGTATGCCACTTTCTATTAGTGATTAATAGTAATTTTGGCCCTATCTTTCACCCTTTTCAAGATACGGCCACTTATGGCTTGAAACATTCCATTAAAAATTGCGGCCAAACCGCTGAAGAAGACATGTTTACTATTGACAGCCTATAGGAAGTCGCCAGCACTTTATCTGACGGTACCATCGCCGACCCCCTACGACTTACCGTTTAGCCACAATACATCCGTGACGGACGACGACGGACAGACATACAAACAGACGGACCGACGATACCGTAACAAAAGCTCGACCGTTACTTAATTCGGATTCAGCGCAGATAGCGCCGTGCCGAAATAAAGCATTATGGCATACTTTTCCAAAGTTATAGGGTGTTACACGATCCAGCAAGCTTCCAGCAAACATCGAGCTGGCTCGTCGATCCATTGTAACATATAGCAGCAAACGTCCAGCAATTAGCACGTGTATTTTGAATACATTTGCTAGAAGTTTGCTGGATCGTGTAAACGGGGTATTAATCAGGCAGAGTGCTGTTGGTTGCTCAACAGTCGTGTGCTGGTAATTTCGTACGCGGCGGATCGTGAAACCGTTGCGGCGGATCCGACGGAATGTGGATCGTGTTGCAGTTGGTCGTACTGGTGTCCGGACTGACTGCATGGGAAGTGCGTTGCGGTTGCTGGACGATGGATTCTGAACGGCTAAGTTTTATACGCCTCTCGCGGGTACTGAGTCGACGCAATGTACCGCCAAATGACACCGTTTGGCTCCATTTCTCCACGTCTCAACGGCTCCTATGCGAGCTAAGAGCTATTCATAGATGCGCTGAGAACATAGCAGCTACTGAACTGACGCTGTTTTTGAGTTTCAGTTATTTAAATTATTTTGCTGCAACACTTTTCGCAATACTGAGAAAAAACATGCTGCTGTAGCATGTAAAGTGATAATAACCAAACGGAAAGCTAACAGGAAAAAAACTACGAAAGAAAAGACAAGAAATCCGAGTTAATGCTCATGAGATGCGCGAGAGAGAGTTTTTGTTCGCAGGTAATCGTGATCTATCTCCATCCATTTCGTCGCAATTGACTCTTTTGCAGCCAAAATTTGCCAAAAAATCACTGAAAACTCTTATTTTTAGGGTTCAAGGTAAATCAAAATCATCTATGTTGACAATCCTAAGAAGCTCGTCACCAGTGCTTGTTATGTTTAGCAGCATGTCTGTGCCTATATGCAACCATTTTCACGCTAGACAAGCCAACAACAGATAAATAACCACTTTTTAGAGGGGTACCTCTCTTTGACACCCGCGTGCGCAGGCCTCCTTGAAGCTAGAGGCTCCGGACTTGGATTGCTAAAATCTACATTGAATGCTAAAGATTCTATATGCAGTTGACTTGGTTTATCTCCAGCCATGTCGACGCAATTCACTCTTAAATTGCGGGTTGCAACTTAGAATCGCGAAAAATTCATTAAAACTGTTTATTTTGGGGGTTCAACATCATTCAAGGTCATCGATGTTGACATTCCTAAAAAGCTCCTCGCCTGTGCTTGTTATGATAGGCAGCATGTCTCTGCCTATCTGCAGCCTTTTACACGCTAAACGAGCCAATACCTGTAAAATAACGTATTTTTAGAGGGGGTGCTTCATTTTCGCCCCCTCGTTCGTGGGACCCCTTTCAGCCAGCGGCATAAAATTTTGTCACGAAATAAACTACTAGAAATCCTAGGCTATCATATGGTGAAAACCCGAAATCTTTATCTCACCTGTTGTTGAATCGGTACCGGGTCGTGACAGACGGACAGACAAACGGACAAAATTGCCATAGCTAAATACGCGCTATAGCTATAGCTGCGTTAGCTCTCGCGCGTAAAGACCTATGAATTTAAACATTAGACGCAAGTAGTAATAGGAAGAAAGTAATAGCACACAGGCCCGTGGAGAGGGTGGGGTAGGGGAGGGGGTAAGTCGTCGCTTATAAATATAAAGTACACCAGTATGCACCATTTTAAGTATAAAAAAATCAAAATTTTTCTCCACAGAGAGGCCCCGCGAGAATGTTTCCCCGGGCCCCGCTGTGGTTCTCGACGGGCCGTTATAGTGCCTTCCCACTCGAGCCCAGACCGGGAGTGCATTACAAAATTAATGCCAAAAATTAAGAATCATCAGCACATATAAAAAAATAAGTAAGCAAGTACGCAACCAACGCAAGGGACGCAGCTGACGCAAGAATAGAAGCGATGTCTAAGCTTATTATTGCGTTGCGTACGCTGCGTTGTTTGCGTTGCGTTGATGGAAGCCAGACCTGACACCGGCCGAGAAAAATTACAACGTGAAGATGCGTGCGACGATGTGCCGCGGTGTCGAAAATGCGGTGAAATTGGTCAATTTCTCAGTAACAGCTTCGCAATAGCTTGACATCGTACGTTGTGTTACAATCAACACATCATCACAATCTGCAGACGCATATATCTGTGCTCGACAGGTGGCGCTACTGTTAACAGGTGCTCCCTTTTGATGAAGTCAATTGACGGCTCCATCACTTTGAATCGCTAAGCGCAAACTATAGATGTAAAAAAACGTTCCAAGAAAAATAAAAATGGTTAAAAGACGTAAAAGCGTGGCAAGAATAAAAAACGTTTAAAACGTTGAATAAAAAACGTTGGCCATAATGTGTTCAACTTCTTGCCTAATGCCTAATGCTGTAAGTGCAGTATACCTGGAATTATAACTTAGATAGAGAGAACTTCATTTAGTTTCAATTCAGCTGTATGGTCATAAGACAATAGCATTAAACTAACTAAATATACTAGTTAAAGACATTTTATTTAGTATATTTAAACTAACTAAGTAAACTACATCACTATGACTTCGTTTCTGTGGTCCCAAAAGTGCTTCACAAAGCTTTTGATGGGATTTTTAATGCACGTTTTTTTTTAAATAAAAAAAGTTGAGCAAAATAAGAAACGTTAAAAAACGTAAAAAACGTGGCAAAAATAAAAAAAACGTAAAAACGTTTTTTTATCTATGGCGCAAACGACTTCGCCTATAGCTACCCATCTTTCCGTAGTGTGGTCTGTCCTCTTTCACATTTGTGCACTCTGCTTAAACCGCTCGACGGATTTAAAAGCCATTTGGCAGATACGCTTAATAGCAAGGTCCAATGATATATAATATTAGATGTGATTGGAAATTTATAGGTCAAACCCTCAAAGCAAAACTTGCAATTATTGTAAATTGCTGGTCCACCTAGCGAAGGGAAACGAGTGGTTGTGCGATTTCGCCTCTTAAGAAATTACTTTGGACTTGTTTACACAGTGACATTTGCCGAGAATGTAAGCCACGCAGCTTTGTGTCATAACTGCATAAAATACTGGCCAAGTCACAAAATGCATGTGACTATTAAGTTAAAACTTTCAGCGTATCTCAGACGCATTCGTACATTATCTAGGCCTAATGTTTGCTAATGGTAGTTAGTGTAGCAAAATAGTGAGGTAAAGTGAGATCTATCTCGGTACCGATATTGTTAATCCACTGTTACTGAGTAAGCCAGTAAAAACTACGGTCAACCGCCTATTTGATACAGTCAGAAATTTACGATATTTGCCGTAGTAAGGTCGGCCTAGTTATAAAGTAGTGAATTTTGCAATATTTTAGTGGCTACGCGCGGCATATATTAACGCTGTAACATTTCAAGTTTCAACCTTCAACGCCTGAACCAAATCAGAGATCTCTTTATGGCGGTTTCAAGCTACGCATTACAATGACCGTTGACAATGTTATGCTTAGAATTTGTCTATAAAAATCAATGCGGTAATACGGTCAGCACGAAAATCGACAAATTAAAAGAAATATGTGGTGATATTCTCATGTCTGATGTGATTGGCTCATAATATTCGACCGCCGTGCAATCAGGAGTTTTACGTGACGTCGGCGAAAAGGGGGGTGGTCAAAGAGGAAAAGGCGACGGCGGCGGCATGCAGTGATGTGGACCGGCTAAGCCGAGTTACCCGCCTCAGATGCTCCGCAGTCGCTGAAGCCGCATCCCCGAGGCGCTGGAATTATTATTGACAAGCTATGGCGTATTTTTCTACATCTCGCAGTGTAGGGGTTGTCCTTCCAAACGGTATCCACTCGGTATACTCTTCATTTGTTTAAGAAAAATGGTAATTAATCGTTGAATTTTTTTTGACTCTACAGATTTTAGCGATAATTCTATGTTTTTGATACCATTGACATCAATCTACGTACTTACCAGTTAAAGTCGTTTTGCGTTCATTAGGTGCGTGTGTACTAGTTTCCTAGTAAATTACTTACAGTTGCCACTATTTTTGTCGTTTTGTCGTTGCTCTTGTGTCCCCGTTTTTTGTAGTTTTGCAGTGTCAGACAGTGTGCTGGTAGAGGTTAATTATCAGTCAATAAATCAATTATTAACTTTATTACGCCAAAAGGCCGAACACACAAATTTCGTCCCTGCTGTGCAGATCATCAACTTTGAGAAATTTAAACGCGATAAGCGTCTTGGTGAACCAATTTTAAAATGTCACATATCTTCGTTTTACGATAGAAACTGCAGGTCACGTCGTTTACGAAAGTTCAGCTCATAAGCGTAAAGCGTTAACGTGTCGCAATCGCCGTAACGTCCTCACTGCACACAGATCAGCAGCCGCATCTTACTAACTAACGCATGATTGTTTCATTTGATAATCATCAGCAACTGTCGCCCAGCTGCAGCAGCCGTCGCATGAGCATCCTCATCCCAATCTCAGCAGTTGCCTACGGACTGACTCGACTGCAAAATTCTAACACTGTCGCTTCGATGCACTTCTAAAAACAGCATTTTGCTTTCTGCTAACGAAACAAAATCCGTTCTCACCAATATGGAATCGTAACATTAATTTTTGTATTTGGTGAAAGAATAATTGTAAAAAAAGTTAAGAACAGAGTACTAGTTGAAGTTTTTTTAGCGCTAACAGTAGAGGTGTCTGCATAGTAATACTCCAACGAAACAACAACGGCAGTCACTAAATTTTAAATGGTTAAAAATATAACATTAGTAAACTGTTGATTAGAGCCATCACATTTGGAAGCTACAATCATGTCGAAACTGCAGACATTTGTGAGAAGACTCCCCGAGCCCTTGTCTGAATAAAGAAACAACAGCTTGATAGCTATAATGTAAGGCCCCTATGACTAACCAGTTTGACAGTCATGCTTTCGCTACGTTATAATTACCTCCGCCAAGGAGGTAATGTTTTTGCCGGTTTTTGTTTGTTTGTTTGTCTGTGAGCCCACGCGATAACTCGAAAAGTTATGGACAGATCTTTCTGAAATTTTGAGAGTATGTCGGGCATGGCATAAGCTACAAGTGATTCAATTTTGGGCGTGATCCGTAAAGAATCCTGGATTCTGGATCACTTTGAAATTTTCGTTACCATTGCGTTTAAGGGGGCATAAGGGAACCGCTGGCAAAGCGAAGATGGTGACGCCACCTAGCGAATAGCTTTGCCTTGGCGGAGATACCTGCGTGCTACGAGTGCTTTCTAGTTTTTAATAAATTAAAATTGGTTGGCTGATGCTGTTGCTTCGTTGAAATACTACCGTGCAGTTGTCTCTCTACTGTGGGCGCCACAGAAAAAAAAACAGCAGCTGATACTCAGTTCTTAATATTTTAACGAAAAATACAAGTGCTATAAGTGTTGACTACGTGACGATTTTCGTACCAAAAGTCGTTAATATTGAGCCATGATTGTTAGAGTTATTTGAAAATGTTACATGCAGGAGTAAGGCTTTTTGGGACACAGTGTAGTTTCGTGACACTCTACGAAGCTGTAACACCCGCGTTCCGAAACACCACCAAGACTGTAGTCCACAGGGTGCGGCAAAATAAAGTGGTCCCCTAAAGTTTTTCGCTGTTTTTCAGCAATTGTTTAAAGTTTTAATTTGAAAATTTACAAATTTATCTACTGAAACGTGTTACATTTAACCGCTAAGTAAATGCGATTTTTTTAAAAACGACGAAGTTATAGACTTTTTAAATTAACATGGCCGCCTAACAATTTTTCAGCATTAAAAATGTTTAAGCTAAAAATGCTATTTAATTTTTAAAAACCGGCTACCACATCACTGCGGATGACGTCACAGTGACGTTTTGATAAACAGTAATTTATTTTTGTTTTAAATTATCACTAACTTGTCGTCATTTTAAAGCAATTAGCTGCTGCCAACCGGGTTCATCTTCCAGCAGGACGGCGCGCCAGCATACACAGCGCGCAGCGCACGGAGCGGACTGCGGGCCAACTGTCCAGATTTCACCACAAAGAACCAATGGCCTCCAAGTGTGCCGAATATAAACCCAACGGACTGTCCCGTGTAGGGTGCAATGTTGAAGGTTTACTGCAAGCTTAAAACAAAGCCGAAAACAATCGCCGAAGTCAAGGAAGCGCTTCAGGTTATCTGGGGCAACCTGCCATAAGGACCGATTGACGAGGCTGTGAAAGATTTCTCAAATTAAGCGACCGAAGGCTTGTGTTGGAGCTTGGAGCTGGCGGTGAACACTTCGAACATTCACAGTGACAATAGAAATTTGGCATCTGATCATTAGTTAACTGTGTTGTTTCTCAGATGAATTGGTGTTGTAGCTTGAACATTTTTAATGCTTAAAGATAAGTAGACGGTCATATGAAAAATCTATAACTTTGCCATTTTACCATAAAATCGACTTTCTCTTGGCATTTAGCAGTAGAACATATTATAAAATGAATATGTCAAAATTTCAGATAAAAATGCCAAACCGTTGCCGAGATAACAGCGAAAAAACTCTTTATTTTGCCGCACCCTGTAGGCTATATTATACGAGCGTCTGATGAAACTCGTTAGCACGAGGTCGGCATCGACTCGTGTAATATACTGGGTGGCCAGTAATGTCTGGTACACTGTATTATACAGGAGTTCACGCGGTGTCGCAATAAAAGCACTCGCTACATCTCGCAGCTGACCCTGCCGCCCCGGTCCTGCCTTGCAGTCTTGTCCAATCACACGCAGATACTCACGTCACGTGACACACTGGAAAAGATATTATCTTACTGTTTTATTTTCACTGCTCTTCTACTGCTGCTCCGACTATAATATCCATATCAAGTCTACACTCTACGCAGCACCGGACGGCAGACTGAATTAAGCGGTGTAATTGATTAACTGGACGTCAAGCTGGGCAACTCTCAATGGCGGCGGCTATTTGCTGTTGTATCCCGGAAAGGTTGAACGTCGAATATAATCTGACCGAAGATACACTGCAGAATAACCGGCCAGTACTCGATCGGCTCGGTTCACAATTCATGTTCACGTCGGCCCATTAGGGAAGGTAGCACCGTAGATATAAGTTCAGGCAGCTCTAGAGCAGTCAGGACGTCGCAGACTAAAAGCGCGTACAAAGCGACCTAACTGAACTGAACTTACATGGTTTAGTTTCTGACGAACTGACTTATAAACAAGCAGTAATGCATTACAGTAGGCACCGTCTAACGGCGTCGGTGACTACGCGCGGCGGCCACTGACCAATAGACTCGCCCTGCTCGGCCACTGGTCAGTTCGTCAAAAACTAAAAAACATCAGTTCAGTTCAGTTTAGTTCAGTTCAGTTACATCGCTTTGTACGCGCGTTAACGAACTGCGAAGAGGCCGTCACAATAAACGCACGCAATCTTCTACTTACCTCACTGGCTTGCCGCAGAAGCCGATGCTGTATGCAAATGCCAGTTGAGGGTAGGATGTTGTGCGCAGTGACGTCATTTCAGTGAATCCTTAGGAGGGAAGGTTTTCGCTCTCTTTTTGTCTTTTCCCTTCCTCTTTCTCCTTTCCTCACCTCTCTTGCCCCTACCTTTTTTCCCCTTCCCTTTATTCCTCCTTCTTTCTCCTTCTCTTAGAAGTAGGCTCCTTAAATCCAGCTACTAGGCCTGGGGGAGCAGCCGGGTTTGAAGCAGAGCCCCAGCCGAAATCGAATTGGGTGCATTTCAGCTTTAAAATGTGACATCTGGTGGCAACAATTTGAATGATTTTCCTAAGATTCAAGTGACAAAATTTCGTGCAGTCAATAAGCAACCAGAAGTTTGTCGTCAGTTGTTTACGCAAGACTCACTCCGGGAACAATTGAAATCACAAATCCTTGGGGTCTGTAGATTCTCCTTCCCCCTTTGAATGACGCCCTAATTGGCGAATTAAAACGATACTTAACTTTTTCGCAAAAATACTGAATAGTGAAAAAAACACTATGGTACTAAACTACACTGTGTTCGGTAAAAAAAACTAATCCCCTAGACATCATGCAATAAAAATGTCAAACGGAATAAATTTGAATAAAGTTCTGTACACTTAATTCCCAATAAATTTCTGAAGCGATTGCCATATTTCATTGAAAAACATTACTTCTTACGAAAGTTGTTGAATGTTTAATATCGATAACAAAATATCTCTTTTTTTCCAATATGGCGTTACGCAAGTAAACCCCTCTGTTGCTTTATATTTGCGTAACTCTAACAAACAACAGTTGATTTTAACAACATTTTACACCAGCAATTCGTTGGCAATTAAACTGCCAAATTTCAGCTAAATCTGCCTATGCAAACAATAGCTACAACAGCTTTTGTGAGATCACCCCAAAAAACTTCAGTTTCAGGTCTTTGTGGATAACATTAGACACAAAGTCTTAAAACTGAAGTTTTTTTGCGGTGATCTGACAAAATCGCTGTAAATATTGTTTGCTTCGGCAGATTTTATTGAAATTTGGCACTTTGATTGCCAAGGGATGGTGCACTGTCGACGTAAAATTTTGTTAGAATCAGTTGTTGTTTGTTAGAGTTACGCAAGTGTACAGTAACAGAGGGGTTTACTTGTGTAACGCCATATTGGTAACGGAGATATTTTGTTATCGATATTCAACAATTAATAACTCCGCTAAGAAATAACGTTTTCAATGAAATTTGACAATCGCTTCAAAAATTTATTAGGAATTAAGTGTACAGAACCTTATTCGAATTCATTCCGTTTGACATTTTTATTGCATGATGTCTAATGGATTAGTTTTTTACCGGACACAGTGTACATGTAAACGAGAACAACCCGAAACAAACCGGTCTGGTGGTGGCATAGATAAGAAAAGAAACAAAAAACAAAAAGTAAAAACACAATAATAGCGGCCGTGAACCAAGACTATTGAGCAAGCACAACGTGAAGTCAGAGCTGCGAAGACTGGAGCGGCGAACTGATGAAGATGATCAAACGGTAAATCACGCAGAGAAGCGTTTTTATGCCGCGTCAAGATAGCGAGCTAGAGCTATACCGAAACACCACAGAGTTATCCTTGCTGTTCAAACCTCGCGGCAACTATACATGCGTCTTGTTTCCCTTGCGGACTTATATAATACACTAATACAGCGGCTATAGGTCTTGCGGCCTGCAAGTTTCGCGATTCAGATGATTGAGTCCATTGAACTAAATAAATATTCACAAATATAAATAAATAAATATTGAATAAATATTGAATATTTATTTAGTTCAATGATTGAGTCTTTCCTTAACCAGTCACTGTTTTTATTTGGGCTTATTTCGTAGCATTTTGTCGTACAGGCCTATGATAGTCTTTTTGCTTCAATTTTATTTCAATATCTAGTTCTGGTGCTAATGCGCTATATGAAATAAATTAGCGTTTTACTTTCTAAAACTATAGCTTATGGTCTGGATTTGCAATTCGCGCCCCTTGCAAAAGTCTTGCTGAAGTCCCTTTATTTTTGTAATTATTACTGTCATTTGTATGTCGTTGTTTTTATTTTTATTGCTGATGCTATTGTTGCTATTATTAGGCCTAATTGACGCGCTACAGCTATGCTGTAAAACGGGTCTATGGTGCTATGTATCTGTTCGTCCGTCCGTCCGTCCGTCCGTCCGTCAGTCTGTCTGTTCGTAATAGATGTAGGCCTATTGTGGCTAACACTGCTAGGGGTTAACGAAAAACTTTCACATAAATAATTAGCCCTTTGTCACAGCTGTCTGCGTACAAAAATTTTGGATGCAGTCTAAGGAAAACATTTCCAAATATGAGGTTAAATGGAAGGGGTAGAAAAATAATACGTTTTTCAACGGAAAACTGGCTATATTCAGAAACAGTGAGAGATAAAGCCAATGTAACTATTAACCACTAACAAAAAGTCGCATATTGCCTTTCAGATGACATAAAAATTATTGACATTGAATAAAGTAATAAGTCATTACGCGGTATTGTGGCTAAACGGTAAGAGATAAAACCAAGATTGCTGTTGATCAGTAATAGGCAATCGTATACGCTCTTTTAGATGAGATGAAAATATCGACCTAAATGACTTTGAAGATTGATACTGCAACAACAAAAAATCTGAGCTAATGCTTATGAGACGCGCGAGAGCATATAACAGTTCCCGTTCGCAGGTAATCTTAATCTATCTCTATCCGTTTCGTCGAAATTTACTCTTTTGCAGCCAAAAATCACCGACAAATCACTAAAAAAACTTTATTTTTAGGGTTCAAAATCAATCAAGGTCCTTAATGCTGACAATCCTTAAAAGCTCGTCGCCAGTGCTTGTTATGTTAAGCAGCATGTCTGTGCCTATCTGCAACCATCTTCACGTTAAACAAGCCAGCAGCGGATAACTTTTAAGAGGGGAATGCCTCTTTGATACTTGCGTGTGCAGGCCTCTTTGAACCTAGAGGGTCCGGACTTAAATTGCTAAAATCTACATTCTATGCTAAAAATTTCATGCGCAGATTGTGTTGGTATATCTCCAGCCATTTCCAGCGCAATTCACTCATGAAATGAGTGTCGCAGCCCGAAATCGCGAGAAATTCACTAAAACCCCTTATTTATTTGGGGAAGGGTGTAAGGTCATTCAAGGTTATTGATGTTGACATTTCTAAGAAGCTCGTCGCCAGTGCTTGTTATCATAAGCAGCATGTCTGTGTTTATCTGCAACCATTTTCACGTTAGACGAGCCAATAACGGCAGAATAACGCCTATTAAGGGGGTGCCTCTCTTTCTTCACCTCGTTCGTGGGGACTCCCTTTACCCAGTAGCATGAAATTTTGTCACAAAATACTAGAGACTCTAAACTATTACACGGTAAAAACTAGAATTCTCTATCTCACCTGGGCTGCGATCGGTACCGGGTTGTGACAGACACCAAGACAGAATTACCATAGCTAATACGCGCTATAGCTAGCTATGCTAGATCTCGCGTGTAAAAATGTACAGGCTGTACCAAATCTTTTCTAGCGACAGCTAGACTTTTTATTTTTTCTTTAAAATATATCGAAATCTTTCGTACGTCGAAGACTGCGGGCGGGTTTGGTCCCTGGTGCTGAGTGACGTCATTGGCGTGAGACCAAACTGCTAGCTGTAGCGCACCTCTAGGAACGATTCATCTCGATCAGTCACGTGACTTGTCGCTGTAGTGCCTAGTTGGGATCATGTCGTCTGCCATGGCCGCATTAACATGTCCGCCACAATGTCTGCAGTGATATTATCGCGCAGACTGGTGGTCCTAATTTCGTAACTTATCTTTTATCTCTGGCACCTGTGACCTGTATCAGTGGCGGTTCTGCGGTTTGAATGGTGGGCTGTAAGATCGGGACCCAAAGGTGGGCGTATTTCTTGGCAAAATGTAGCCTAAAAATCAAGTCCCGCTTTTTTATGCATCATCTTCCATGTTTTTGTCTGCCATTAACCCGTGTATACTATACACGATGGTGTTTTTGTATTTTTTTGCATTTTTAAATGACAAGGAAAGCATAACGATGGCACAAACAACACAGCACACCAATTCATTTACTGCACGAACAGCGGTAGAAAGGTAAAGAAAAATAAAACGAAAAAGTACGATCAAGACATATATTCTAGTATCTAATGGGGTGTTTACACGATACAGCAAACGTCCAGCAAACTTTCAGCAAATGTATTCAAAATACACGTGCTAATGCTGGACGTTTGCTGGACGTTTGCTACATCGTGTAAACACCCTATAACTTTACGTTAAAATTTGGCGCAAGACGCCCACACGCAGATAATGCCGTCGATTAAAAGGCGTAAAGGATGACGCGTCGCGAAAGGCGAAAGATAAACGAGCGATTTATTAATATTAACTGGCGTCGAAGGCGATTGGTCAAGAGACGCAAAACCCCAGACAGACGGCGCCGTGCCAAGCTGCTTGAAGAGTAACTAATAAACTACTCGGCGACAAACTGCGACCATGCCATGCCACAGCTGGCTCGCTCGCAGATGTCACGCGGACAATGGACGCATTTCCTGGCAGACTCAGATCCGCCACCAGAGCTAAATTTCGTGGCGTACAAAAAAATTTCGCAAAGGGTGATTTCAACTTAACGTTTTCGTATAAAACGCATGTAGGGCCTATACACACCTTCGTTCACCGAAAAAAACGGTAACAGCGGAAACATAGACATAATGTTGAAATCTCCTACCTTACGCTACCGAAGCCGTTATAGCTATGCTTCTGCTTGTGTAGTAAGCAATTAGCCAAGCAGGTCCAAGCTGTTTACAATTTAAATTTAAATCTGAATCTAAAAGCACTTTGACATATCGCCATTGTCACAAGAGGGAATTTTTTTTCTTCGTCTTTTTATGTGCTACCATTTCATGGTGAATAAGGTTGAATATATAAGCGCTAATGCGTCCTAGGTGCATGGGAAGCCTAAACTGAAATGAAATCAATAGGTAACGAACGGTTACGGAAATAAAAGTTGAACACAGCAATAAGTGTGAGCAATTAATGCTCATTATTGTTTTTATCTACTTTCAAAAACACTCATGATTCAACGCCCAGCAATAATCTCTCCAACAATACCGTGTGTACCGTAAATGTATGCATAAGCAAAGCATCAACGCGAACTACAAATTCCGCATGTACCGGGTTGTGACCGAAAATGAATGTAATTTGCAGCCATTAGGCGTGTTTCGGGGGTTCTAAGTGCGACACAAATGTTTGCGCTTCGGCCCTGCTCGAAATTCTTAGCACTCCCAAACCTCTGATAGGCTGCAAGTGGTCGGGGATGCAACGTGACAGGAAAAGTGGCGAAAATAAAATGGACGAAATAAAACAGGAAAGCGGCAAGAGTGAAAGAAATGTAGTACTCGTAGAAAGCAAACTCCTGCGTGAATCCATTGTGCTGTTTATATTTATCATTGATCACACGGTCGGACAAGAGTTGAGGTTTGGCATTTTCATCATTCGCACATCTCTGCGGCCGCCTTAAGCCGCGAGTGATGCGGATGTCTCCAGTGACGTCATTGAGTCAGACTCCGCAGCTGCAGAGGCGAGCGCTTCCGCAGATGACGACAGCGCCGGTGTCGCAGAAACGCTCAAACCCTCGCCCAACATTAACCACACAACTCCCAATCAAGACTTACTAAATTCCGACTAAAATTACAGTTGAACACATGTTCCGGTTACGGCTCCTCTAACGTGACGATCCTTAATGCCAGAAGCGTTGAGAAAAATTAACAACGACACGCGTTAGATCTTGGTACGGACTCCAAACCAGAATTAACGACAGCAATCATCAACAGCAAAAACTACGTAGGCCTAATAACATTTTGAAAACTACATAAAAATCAGAAAACTATCACGTCTTTTTATTAGTGTTTGACAAACGCGTTTCGAATTTGCTACGTCAAGAGCTGAAGACCGACCGCAACAACGAAAAATCACAACTTTAGGCACAGAACTACAACCAAGCCTGCACTATATGATTACGACTCAAATCATTTAACTAGAAAGCAGTCATAGCCCGCAAGTACCTCCGCCAGGGCAAAGCTATTCGCCAGGTGGCGTCACCATCTTCGGTTTTGCAGCGGTTCCTTTATGCCCCATTTAACGCAATGGTAACGAAAATTTCAAAGTGATCCAGAATCCAAGATTCCTGCCGGATCACGCCCAAAAGTGAATCACTGGTAGTTGTTGCCATGTCAGACATACCCTCAAAATTTCAGAAAGATCAGTCCATAACTTTTTGAGCAAAAACAAAAACATTACCTCCTTGGCGGAGGTAATTAGTTTTGAGACTTAGACGGTAACCTTGGTTTTAAAACTATTAAACGATATTACATCTGGGCCTAGTAACTTGTTACTGACTTAAAAGCATAACATCGTTATGTCGCTAAACTTGGACAGCAATCATTTTAATCGTTACAAACGGACAGGAAGCATACAGGTCGCTACCGTTCCTGTCCGCTTGATCTTTGCCATAGTATCGGCCTGCGGCCTCCATTTTCTGCCCTACGGGCCTCATCTCAGCCTGCGGCCTCGATACACATACACAGCGCTGCAGCGTAGCACAGCGATGCACTATGTTGCAGCATCTTTGCGTTAATCGGCGGAAATGGATAGACAAAGGAAACCAGCGGCCTCCTGGATTGAAAAAGTAGGCAGAACAGAAAGTTGCAATTTTTCGACAAACACTACAAATTTCAGACGAAATTCTGACAAATCGCTGCAAATTTCCTAAAAGAAATAAATAAAATTTTAATTTGCTTTAAAATTTTTCCAAAGTGGCGGTTTTTCAGTCTCAAATTTCGCGTTTTTGTTTTTTTTTTTGGACGACAGTTTTTTTACAGTCAGTCGACCAAAACGTATATTTATGGGGCGCCCCTTAAACAGTGTGCTCATTTTCAGAGGCGCCTGTTACAAGCACTATCATAGAGTCATATCTTAAAGCCTTGTTTAAAATATTCTCCGCTGATGTCTTTGTTTTTTCAGTTCCAAGGATAGATCGTTCCACACGGACAAGTAGAAATTTTTTTCACAATTTTCCGACAGCCCAAAATTTAGTGAAGGAGGGCTGCCCCAGTGTTTCCTCGGCCACGAAGACACAGCCTAGAGGTGCCACGAGTCCGCCTCTAGCCGTGGCTATCGTCTGCGTCCACTATCGTCAGCCATTTATCATTATTACGGCACTAAGCCCGCAAGCTGATATTTATTTTGCCGTCCACCGACTACTCTGAGTTGACTTAAGCCCAAATTCCATAACGCCGACTTTGCGACATAGTCCGCTACTTGGCTTTGTCGTTGGCGTCGCTAACGCGAGCAATAACAAGAAGATTCTCTGCTGAACTCACCGTTTCGACATTGCCGGATATCCGATGTCGGTGTCTTTAGCGTCAGCTGTCGGCAAGTCTTGAAGGAATTTCCGCCAAATGACGACAAACGAAGGAACTACTGTATTTCCGGCGGGCGGACGTACGGGTGGCCGTCAGCGGTAGGTCGACTCTGAGGTCTTATCTACACAGCTGTGCTCGCTCGCGATCTCTGTCTCAGTCAGTCGCTGCTAAAACTGAACAGTGACCGCGGAGTGTCTTTGCCCAATCACTCGCTTCACTGAGAGCACACGAGACACAACGGTAATCGCCATGCGGCCCGTACCGCAACGCTACTGTAGGCCTATAACTACACTGTACACTTTGCGGCTTGACAGTGTAACAGTAATGACCGAGGTCGTAGGTTCAACTCTCAGTCGGGCTACTGTAAGGTGTTACTACGAAGGTCGTTCGATAAATAAGTTTACAAAATGGCGCCATTCCATTACTTTTCAAAATAGGAAAAAAATCCGAGGTATACGTTTTGTTGGGAATTTAATTCTGAACATACACGAATTTCTTTCATGCTGACGTCATTATTGTAACGTCATCTGTTGATAAAACATAGCCTATTTGTGTATTATTTTTTCCACCGGTAATCTAGCAGGACTCCCAGGATTCGGGATAGGCGAAAGGCACAGGATATTCATCCGGCAGCCGTAGGAATAGTCGGATGAACCACCGGTCCTATGAGGGCCGGCTGTTTATCTGGCCGCCGATTTGCATGGCTATATCAGGTACGTACAAGCACCAAATAATGCTCGTAGGTACCGGCTAAGGTGGTACGTGTCCCGGCTATTATTACGGCTGCCGGATCAATAGTCAGTGCGTTGGCGTAAACGGCCGGGATCTCGAGTGCAATCTCTAGTGGTGGCTCACTCTGTGGTTTGCATCAGTCTACCAGGACGTTTTGCCTGTCGGGTGCTCGATGTGGGCGGTAGTCACAGCTAACGTCCGCTGAGATTCGGCGCTTGCTTTCATTCTTGCAGCAACAGCAGCAGCAGCAGCACTTCTGCGCATACCGTACAGTGAGAGACAAAAAAGCATCTCCGAGAGTTTTTCGGCCACTTTCCGAGCCGCCGCTTCTCGTAATTTTAACCCGAACTTGAGTTTAGCAACGACGAGTGTTAGTTTTGTTGCGAAATTGTCACTAAATATGGTTACGAAACTGGAAATTTAAGGAGGAAGACTTTGCACAAGCAAAAAGACGCCTTCGGCTGTTTTCTGTTTGCGTACGAACTCATTCCGGCACCGAGTTTTGAATGTGCAAAATCACGATGTTGTTTCGCCAAAAATTCTATAATTTAGCAGCAGTAGGAGAGTATAATGGCGCTTGGCTCGTGTAATTATCATGCAGGTATAAATAAGCACGCGGAATTTTACGACCGAATTTCTGGCGGTTGTTGAAAAATGGAATTAACTTTACGCGGTGACTACTCGTACGGCAGCTGTAATAATAAGCCATTTCGTAAACTAGACTCCGCCCACCTATGACGTCACGGGTCATGAAGTCAAGTAATATAAACAAAGCCGTAGTGTCGTTGTTATGATTGCGCTGTAACGCTATTGTTCTGTCTTGTTAACAGTATATAATTGTGTTTTTTAATTTTCGCAATGCCTATATTTAAGAGTATTTGACGTTTGAAATTGTGGAGGCGTGGACTGCATTAAAGCAGTTTTTATGAAAGCCAGGGCTACGGCTGTATCTGGGTCGAAGAAGATATAGGCCCATATAGTGTACATGGGCCCTAATGGCTGGATTTAGGAGGAAAGGGGCAAGCGGACCATGCCGCCCAACATGCCAAAATTCGCCATTTGCATTTCTTTGCCAATGCAATGCATTATAAATTTGTGCAGTAAAACTAACAAAACTTATACCGACTGCAATCATTTTCAGTGTTTTTCATACCCGAAAAGCATTTGCCGGCGAGCCGAAGGGCGCTCGCCGTCCACACGGACAGGTACGGTCTTAGCCGGTACCTACGAGCATCAATTCGGTGCTTGTACGTACCGGCTAAGACCAGCCGGATGAACAGCCGGCCCTCGTGTGACCGGTTGTTTATCCGACTGCCGTAAGAATAGCCTAGTGGCTATTCATACGGCTGCCATATGAATATCTTGTGCTTTAACTTCAAGGAATGTTTTTGCCACATCCTGTATATATAGGGCCTATAGAGAAGAGAGTCGATGCAGGCAACACTGCGGCGCGGCGCCGTATCAAGAATTGACGACTACAACGACATAGACGGCTGGCTCCGTCTGTTGAGCGATATTAAACCTAACTGATTGATTGACTGATTGAGGGACCTACTGACCAGTGATAGTCCCGAAGGTTATCGCTCAATGGGCGCTGAAAATGACGAACATGAAAATGACGGACCATCAAAATGTCCAGGAATGTAATTGACGGACGTCAAAATGCAGGACAAATTTAGACAAGTTGGCAGGGCATAAAGTAGCAAGACATGAAATTGGCGGACATGAGATTGGTAATTTTCAGGTGATGTTTTCGTGATATTTCATGCATTTCAAAGAATCTATAATATTATACAACTTATCTGGCTGCTGCGACTTGTATTGAAAAGAACTGCACGCTGCATTTTGAGATCATATATTTTCAAAGGATACATAAGCCTACTTTGTCCTCGAATTTCATATCAGGCATTTTCAGTCAACCTTCTGCGAACTTGCCGATACCCGCGGTCGAAATTTAATAAAACGCATACATTACGCCTAACGGGCATAATAAATACACGATACCCCGTTTACACAATCACGCAAACATCTAGCTAGTTTGTCCAGCTAACTAGAGCCAGCTTGTCGAGCGAGCATCATCGTGTAAACGGGGTATAATACGAAAGTTCAAGTCTACAAATGGCCTGTCGTTAGCTAGCCCAAGCCGCTAGCGAATTTTGGGCATGCAAAATACTTTTTAAAAATACCATATATTTACACAAACATGTAAATATTGTAATTTGCAAGGTCTTGGAAAAATTAACTTGAAATAATTTTACTTTATGATCTTCGAGTCGAAGCCATAAAAGCCAGCTGAGTGAGTGCCGCATTTTGACAAAGTTAACATCGGCAAAACTTATTCTGAGACACGAGCGCTGAACGATGATCCGTGAGTTCTGTACGTGAGAAAGAAAGGGACGCTATAGCGGACGGTTGCGTTATACCCCGTTTACACTAAACAGCATACGTGAAGCATACATCAAGCACACGTAGAGCAACTAGCTTTGTGAATGTTTGCAATATACGCCGCTATCAAGCCAGATCTAAGAGTGCACGACGTGTGCTTTACGTGTGCTCTAAGTGTGCTCGATGAATGCTTCGTGTATGCTTCATGTAAGCTTCTTCGTTTAAACGGGGTATTACGGGAAAATTACGCAATGTTTTCTGCCAAACGACGGGGAATGCTTTGCTGTGATGCTTTCGTGGCGTTTTGTGTTGATGTAACTGGAAGTTGGGCTTTGCTGCATATTCTGTCTATTTTATATGACAGGCGCCAATTAGGTCAGCTAATTGACCCATTTCTGAGCTGCCATGGCGAGGATCTGCGGTGTGTCCGATAATTACCGTGTGCGAAAACAGCTAGCACCCAGCACAGAGTATGATAGGAAAGAAAGTTGCTCCTGGCCGCCAGCGATAAGGCGCTGAACGCAGTGTTTTTGTATATCAGACGCATTAATTTGTCAGGCCACTTGGTCACAAATGCGATAGAACTTCGTGACAGCCCAAACAACCGAGAAATGGGTTCTCTTCTGCTGCGAGGATCTTGACGAAGAATCGACGCAGTAGTTCTAGCTGACTTTTACCAGCCATAAATCTTTGCACCGCAAAAACGTGGAAAGCCGCATTAACAGAAAATAAGCTTATTGTTTTAACAATAATGGACAAAAAGAAAGTGACATACGCAAGATTTCGCAGCAAGGGCTTAAATATTTAAAATCCAGTTCGTTGACCATTAGTGGTTAAAACGTTTTATAGGGCCAGTGCAACATTTTTTTTATTTTGCACGTAGCCTATTAACGGCCGTCTGTCAACAAGCTGTGCGCAGTTCTGCTAAATACATATAAATCTCATGCAATATTTGTGCAAGTTTTTCAAGGGGCTAATTAAACCATTTCACATCAGTAAACGTAAAATGTACAATAACTGTAAGATGCTAAAAACTTTTTAAATAACATTTGGACACAATTTTACAGCATTTCTTTATTTTTTTACACACAATCGCGACTTTTGAGCAGCTAACGTTGTACGACTACCACGAGTAAACAAGCAAAAAATTTAGAAAAACTACTGTAGGCGGAAAGTCGTCGGCGTAATCAACCGGGGCAGGCCGGATGTCACGTACACATGATGAACACTGCTGCCGTGCTTGTCCCACTCTATCTGTTCCCGTCACTGCAGCATGCCTGGAACGACTTGCTTTAGTTTATGCGTCGTCTGCTATACTACATTCCTGGCCATATACTAGCTGCAGGACTGCGACGCAGGCCCAAATACGTAGGATTTGTGTGTGGTGAAGCAACATTTTCAAATAACTTACAAGAATCTCGGCTAACGGTTAGAGGACACGGCGTCAGCTACATACTTTTGTCTTATCAGAATGCAACTCTCGGGAATTTGTTTTTTTTCGAGCTTAGGTAGGTGTGTGATTTCAAAGTTACATAAAATCTACAACAATAGAGCTTACTGCCAGTCTCATCACGCGAGAACCCTAGCGCGAATACCTGTACAAATCTTATATGAATGTAATAGACTTTACTGTATAGCTCTTCCTCCGACAGAACTGTTCCAATCATAGGTGATGTCAGCTGAACGTCACTCATATAGCAGAAACGTTTTCGATGCTCGTTAAAGCAGTCCGGCCGGCGTGTTGGTGCTGCTTGCTTGGTGACCGGCGACTGGTTCCACGACTGTTGACCAGCCACAGCAGAGGCTCGCCGGTCAAACCAGTCCGTTGCATGATGAAGAAACGCAGAGGTCATCGTTAGTGGCAGATCGTAGTCGCCAACGCTGCACCACTTTCTTGGCAGGAACACAGTCTCTGGCGAACATTATACAAATAGTGACTGACGTCAAAGTCATTATTAAAAATTTTATCCCCGAAATTCGTAAAATGTTGCCGCGAGGTCAAAGTGGGCAACATTGAAGTGAACTGTTGCCCGCCGGTCAACAATGCGTATTTGTGAACGTCAAGTGATGCGATTTGGATTAATCGCGTGTAGGTATTTTGCGTTGAGGTATAACAATTAAAAATGTTGCTGAGAGTATGAAAGTATCTTTATTTATTTTCACATGATTGTTTCCGAAACCCGGGGCAGAAAAAATTCACCCAGATTGACGATAAAATTTTTTTAGCGCAAAATGACATTTTAAGGTCATTCAAGGTTAAGCATTTTAAGGTCACTAAAAGCCGATAAATATCAGTCACACAAAGTGACTAGGGTCTATAGCTGCCCATTAAGCATCTATGATATGAGTCAAAATTTTTTCTGTTTATTCGCGTACCTTACGTCGGTTTCGTTTTATCACATGCAATGCGTGCATGACCACTACACTGTGCGACAATAAACATCAACAAATGCTTACCAAACCGAAATCGAAAAATTCAAATTCAAAATTAGGCTATGTAAGTATAGGCCTACAGAGAATGAAAACCAAGATAAGATCTTTGAACCCATCACTGTTATTCACGGACAGTCAACGGCGGATATGATCTTCATGTGAAACAAGAAAAAATGTAGTTAGCCTAAGTAACAAAGTAGACTTCGCGAGTCGGGGCGCACAGGCCTGCGGAGCAAATTTGCAACAAGGAAATAACACTGCCACTAATTATAACGTAGCTCTAAAGTTAGGCTACGTTGCTAAAAGATGAATCCGCACACATCTGCCCCTCCTGCAAATTGCACTGGCCGTAGTATACACAGTAACAGTAGTAGGAGTAACAGCAAGCTGTCTGCAGCAACATATAGGTGCTAGCTTTAATATCAATCTTTTCCGCGGTTGAGCATGGCAAGGCAAGACGCTAAGCGACGTTGGTCATCTGTGAAGACCGCCCAGTCTCTCGGACAACAGAGTCATCAAGAAGAAAATCGCCAGAGATGAGAAGCTCGACTGAAAACAAAAATTGTACACCATATACGATACTATTATATCGACATAGCAAGACATATGAAAGACATAAATAAATAAAATACAAGTTATGTTATCAACGATTGTAATAATAATGATACAAAAACAGCAAATATGTCAAATAAACTTCAAAGCCATGTCCTGGCTGTTCTTACTGTTGTGTGGTTGTATTAACGTTAAGATTCATATCTTAAACTGCTATTCTAATGTTTGAATTCAAAGCTACATGCACTTTCATTTGCCGAGTTTTCGTCTGCGGAAGGAAAAAGACGTCTAGCGTAATTACGAATAGAAGCAAACAGAGATCAATGGACTTAACAGTTAACACAGCACGACGCTGAAAACAATACTACCGTTGCCTCATTGGGCAGTGAGTGACGAGTTAAATAGAATCGCAGGTCTACTCAAGTCTCTACTAGTTTAGACTGGCGACGGCATATAGATTTATGCGGAGATGACGACACAAGGGTCGGCGCTATGCAGCATCAGCAACGAAAGCCATTATATCAGTCTAAGACATGCAGGCTGGCACCGCTAGCTGCGACACCGTAATACCATTCGTGAGACGACATGATATCTATAAGGTGCCTTGGTGGTGTAACGATAAGGTGTCAGATTTACGATCGAGAGGTCGAGGGTTCCACTCCCGGTCGGGTCACTATCAAGTGGTCACTAATAAGATGGTTGACTGTTAGCGTGGTGGTTTGGCATAGCGGTGACGCGTTTCATTCGATCAACGAAGTTACTGTACGCCGGGCCGGGTTAGTACTGCGATGGGTGACTGACTGCGGGCAGGTAAACCATATTGGTACGTAACCAGCCGCCTAGGTCAACTCAGCCTTCCATCCCCCGGAGTAGGTAAATCGAGTACCAGCCTATCTGGCTGGAGTTAAGGCGATGCGCGTTCACCTGTATGGGGTGGCAGCTAATACTGTGTGATCCCATATGGCAGATGACGCTCCATAGCTCTGTGAAAGGTTTCCTACAAGAAGCTATACAGTATACACCATACATAGGTTGTCATGAAGAAGATTGAGGATAGTGTAACTAGTGGCGAATCCAGAATTTTGGAAAAGGGGGGAGAGTAGGGGGTGTGGTCTGGGCCCAACCCCCTGCCAGAAAATGTTTTTGAATTTTATGCAAAAATAGTGCATTTTCGTGCAAAATTTTTGCTTGTTTTAAGATGCATCCAGTCAATGTGGGCGGCCGCCTCACCCCCGCCCTCCGTCGCCCCCTCCGCTTGAATCCGCCACTGACTGTGATACTTTCTTTCGAATTAAGCAGGAGCCAACCAGAAAGAAAACACAACGATTAGTGCCATCTTTGCCAACACTGGAGATACCGCTAACACTATTTTTTGTATCCATACTGTACTCCAATTTTTATGTTCGAGTTTTAGCCTAGCCCATAAGAAGTCAATGAATTTATTGTAGGCCTACAGTACAAAAGTCGAGGTCGCGATCGTTGGTCGGTCGGTCCTCGATATACATTATAGGCATCTGATGTCACACAGCCTATATACACTCCTCCTCTAAGTTACGTTTAGAAAAGTATCGCGCAAAGAGTAAAAATAAGAAAGAAGCTTTAAAAGAAGCTACACGTACAGCAATTAACTCTTGCCGCAACGCTTAGACGTGCGCAAGTAGTCGCAGCACGTAGATAGAGGCTATAAAAAGAGGAATAGACCTACGCTTCTGTGACTGACACAGATTCATGACATCCAGGCTGTATGGCCTACTTCCTGCATGCGGTAATACTTTACGTTAATTAAATGCGTGTAAATGGGGGCTAACTGCATCTTCGGGAAGTTCGTCCGGACTCCAGGTCCACGTGGCTTACAAGCATTATGTTAGGGGGATTTGCCGCTGACTGCAGACACAGTCTTGTGATCATGGGTTATATCTGAACGAACGGTGTCCAAGTTAGAAGCGGATTGGCCGCAATCTGGCAGTGACGTTTCCTCGAGGCACGGGCGGCGCCAGAGGGGGTTAGCTACCCCCGTGCCCTTGCCC
>Ga0056128_1001817_pt1 | contig 24624 bp, 19 predicted proteins | sample WorMetLIZISLAND2_FD_71113 | JGI IMG/M metagenome (GOLD analysis project Ga0056128, IMG submission 71113) | Marine gutless worms symbiont microbial communities from Max Planck institute for Marine Microbiology, Germany - Olavius geniculatus... ... | reverse complement strand
ATTATATTTTCTACCTATGTACTGCTGCAGTTGTCATGTGACACAGTATTTTTTGTCATTAATAATATTAAAATTAATTGGTAAACACTGGCTGTTCAACCGCTGATGTCATTTCCGGCCACTTGCCAAGATCAGATTTTTCAGCATAACGTAACATAACGCCATTTTTTGTTATATTCAGACATAAATTTCATACATTTCTAAAGCCTAAATCAACATATTATATATACAAGGTGAAATGTATAGTTGAGGTCTACACAAATTTCACAAGTGAGTTTGACCGTGGCCATGGACCTATAAGTTGATGAAAGCGTAGCATTACATACAGCGGGGAATGTCTTGTGCATTGGCAACCATGTGCTCAGACCGACGATGCCGGCCACCGGCTTCTGCGGTACCGTGAAAGCCGAGTACAAAGCAACAGCGCCACCTTGTGAAAAACCACCGATGACTATCCGACTCCGATCAATCCCTTTCTTCTCTTCCTCGGCTATCATTGCTTGCACTGTAACAATAACACAACAATTATTCCCACTTCTAACAGCAATAACAATATCATGCCACTTTTCACATTGTGTTGAATTATTCATTTACGTAACTGTCAGTACAACGAAAATAAGTGACTATTACGCTAAAATGTATGACATTGTGGCATTGAAAACTTGCACTATAGCTGCAACGTTTTGTTGCTATTACCAGCATTTGCTATTTCTTTTTTTCAGCATTTTTCCTGTTTCATTTCTTGCTATTCCCTTACTTTTTCACTTTTTTGACCTCAGGTTCTTTTCAGTTTTGTTGACTTGTTCCATTTTTCTCACAAGTTCCCTTCATTCCATTAGCATCAAGGCATTGAAAGACAGTAGAATATATGCACACGAATCTTACATAGTTCAGATGCTTCTTTTATACCAGCTTCATCCTCCGAGCTGCCAGGACTCAGACCTCGAATATCAAACCTAACAACATTCAAACAAAACCTCTCATCATATGCAGATACCAAACAGTCTATTCTCAACACAATGAACGTGCACTGAACACACATCATGCCTACTATTTACAACACGGCACATACAGGAGGTAATTCAGTAACGTTGTAGCCAGGTAAAGTTAACCAAAAGATATGCACATCATATTTTGTCACTTCCAACATAGTCTCCTGCAACTGAAATGACATTTTTCCTAGCTAACTTTCCACCGTAGAATGTTTTCATTAACTGAGTCACGCTACGAACTTTTTGAACAATCTTGTACTAAACAAAAAAGCAATGTAACTTTCTAATGTGATCCTCTCTATAGTCTTGAAGCACAACTTGAGCTATCAGTAGACTTCGGCTGCATCCAAACATAACTGGATAACATGGTCACAGCTTGCACACGTTGAAAATCCAGCTAAAAATGTTTTATTTTCACAAATAGAACAAACTTAGACCCATACTCAAAAGCGATGACAGCACTGCCAAGAATGTATTGTGACGTGTACCACAGAAACAAAGAAAAAGACGACGACAAAAGAAGATGCGGAAAACAGACCCTGAGAAAGCAATGTGGACCGTGCTATAAATACACATGGAGATAGACAAAGACCGCAGCAGAAACCACCAGTATGACGGATACTAGACGTGTTCTACTGAGAAATACGAATGATATTGAAGCATAACTGAACTAAGTCACATAACGCATACATTCACAACTACATGGTTCTTGCCCATTTGTCAAAATCAAATACCATATGAAGAATATATAAAAAAACTGAATCAAACCAGCACTTTTATAAGCATATATAAGCAGGTTCAGTTCACATTCAACAATTTAACAGATTGAAGCATTACACAACAAGAAATTTGAGCTAATGCTCACAAGACGCGTGAAAGCCTATAGCAGTTACTGGATGAAAGACTGGCCAACAACAGTAAAATAACGACTTTTACGGGGTACTGCTCTTTGATGCTCTCATGCGCAGGTTTCCTTGAACCTAGAAAATCGAGGCTTGAAGCATCGAAATCTACGTTCAATGCTGAAAATTTTATAGGCAGCTTTTCTATGTCTATCTCAATTGGTTTCGGTGCAATTCGCTCTTGAAATGTGTCTCGCAGCCCGAAATCGCCAAAAAATCCATAAAACCCCCTATTTTGGCATTCAAGGTCACTGAATTCAGCACCAACAGAGAGCCAGTGTGACAGACGGATAGACGAACAAATGGACAGACAGATGAACAAACAGAATTGCGATGGCTAAGACGCGCTAAAAGCAGTAGTTGCTTTCGCAAGTAAAAACTGGAATATGAAAAATTTACCAAATGCATCAATATTTGTCGCTGAATCCAATTACTGCTGATGGTTACATCGATTCTGAAAATCACTTGTGCGATCGTGGTGTTTTAGAAAATCAAATTCAAGCACTTTCAAGGACCTTCTGACACAGATTCAAGGACTTTCAAGAACTTTCAAAGACCTGCAATAGCCCTGCAACTAGATTATTCGATCAGCTGTAAATATAACTGTGCTGATTAGTGACTGCTGATAAATAATATGAGAAATAAAAATTGTCATATTTTACCTCACAATTACACCATAAACCACAGAAAATACAAACAAAAAGATAGACAAAGAAAACACACCAAGACGGCATCCGCATTCCACCATTCAATGTAACTGGCATGGCTTTCCTGAAACAACAAGTAAAGTTCCACCTTGCCTACTTATCAAACACTCTACTGACGTGGTCCTAAAATAATTGGTTATTATTTATACTATATACCTAATAAACCGATTCCTTCATGATAATAAACATCACTCGTGGAAACTGTCGATCCTATTCACAACCAGTTTGTCTTAATTACAGCTGTCAAATTAGCACGTTAACTTAACATATCAAAGAATTAAAACGCATTCAAAAATTAATGCACATACGTAAATTTAGATAATTCTGTAAAACAGGAGTTCCAGTATTCCATTAGTGATTAAACTATGTTCATTTAACGATTGAATAATGCTTCGAGAGCTCCAAACAGCCAACAGTAACAAAAAACCTATTCTCATTATTATTACTACCATTATTATTAAAAAACGAACAAACAGCAAATAAATGGTTGCAAATAAATAAATATGTTTGTGACACTGAGATGAATAATGAATAATCACCTGCAATAAAGAAAACATCTTAAGCATGAAGTAAATTTCCAGATTGCATTATGGAATGAGGTATACGATTCACTAAATAACAATGTGCTTCAAATCAAAAGTACGGCAACAAATCAGCAAGTATAATAAAATGCTCGACAAAAAAGCTTACGCTGATGGACAAATATACTTGACATGTGGCATTCGAATCTGACTAAACATCTGTGACCAGCCATGCCTAAAACACAGAAAAGCATATGTCATATCACATTTCTAGCATATAAAAATGTTACAAATAAAGTGATCATATATACAAAGCTAAAAACGGCCAAAAGACCGATGATCTTAAATTAAAAATAGAGCTGTCAAAGCGTTAATCTTTTCAACGCATTAATTGACGCATTGACGCATGCACCCAGGCCCGTCGAGAGGAAGAGTAGGAGGGGGGTAAGTTACCCCAGGCCCAGCAACGTTTGGGGGGCCCCGCCTACAGAGTATAAAAAGTAAAAAACACATTTTTAAACGTATCATCAACAATAACTGACATCATAGCTAGCATAAAAATCTATTAGCCTGTTGGCGGAATAATTATATATTTATAGTAGTGATGAACGGCAATTACAGTTTAGTTATTTAAATTCATTCAATTGTCAAATAACCGTAGTTTAATGGAGTACTGGAACTTTTCCTTTACAGAATTTAGTAAATTTAAATAAATTAACATAGGTGCATTAATTTTTTTAATGTGCATTAATTTTTTTAATGTGCATTAATTTTTTTAATGCACGTTAATTTATTAATGCGTTAATTAATGCATTAATTTGGCAGCTTTAATTAAAAGCCATTGTGCTAATAGCACAGTACTTTTCTACACCGTGATGATGAAGTAAGCATCAACTAAAAGTTAGTCACTACTTTGGTTTTGGGTAGTGCTGTACGATTTATAAACACTGACAGCATCTCAAGCGCATCACAAGACTGCTGAAAAAAGTAAGTGACAACAGTCATAGAAACTAACACATAATTAAATAATTACTGCAACTATAGGAACCAGTACATTAACACTTACCCTGTGTCCCCTAGTCCGTGAAGAAAGATGACCTGAACAAAACAAGCACACCCAAACATCAAACAAGAGTATAACTGATGTCATGTAAGACTTTGCACTACTTACAAAAGCAGTCGAACACTGTGAGACTGGCATCGCCATGTCTTAGTCTAATCAGTAATATGTGACGGTTTAGTAACAAATTCCTCAAACATTAACTGGCTTTCAGAATCCAACTCAGCGCCATTATGTTATCAACTGAAGACACAGGCATAGTGACATATTGCCAGTCAAAAGACAGTCCCTTTGAGAACGAGTAATCAAACATATATGACTGGACTGGTTCCTTGTGCATTATTCATAGCAAACACTGCCAGCAGAGGCGCGTTTCGCACTTTTTTCTTTTTTACAACGCGCCTCAGTTGTAAGATTACAAACAAGCAATGGTGCTGCCCCCTAGCGAGCATAATCATCAGTGAAGTACACTAACTGTTGCTGTATGTTTCGCGCTTGCGTTGACAATCGGTGTAGCCATGGCTTGTCCAGATCCAAGCCAATTGCCCATAAACAGACTAACGGCAACTACAATAACGATCACTACGAAGAGAAAAACTACAAAAACTAATAACAAACAACCAAATTCACGTCCGGAAGCACTAGGCATACCAAAGACATTATAATCGTGTAAACACTGAATATTTAAACTTCGTATCGTATTGTATCGGGCTCAGGTTGATGCATTCCACTGGTAGTTTGCATCACCACTCTTGTTCCAGTATAGGATGCCTTGTAAATTCATAAACTAATCCAAAATCATTACTTTTTTCTTTTTAAAGAAACCGCGGATGTACTCTGCATAAACTTACATCCAAACAAGAAACCCAGCTGTCGCTAGGAATGGTCAACTGTACTCCAGTGTCCAAAGGCCAGCAAATGTGAATGAAGAATCAGCTCAGTATCCGTTTGAAGTAGAAAGCAACGAAGGCATTAGCGTGTAACATTTGCAAATATCTGTTGCCTGTTAAGAGTAGCACTGCGCTGAGTGTTTTGGCCATAATGTGCCAAGCAAATTTTGAGAGCAAAAGTCAGGGCCGACCACATATCATGTCATCACTTGGCACCTAAATCTGGTCACATTAGAGCATCTGCAAATGCAAACAATGCTGGCAATTAACACATGCATTAAGCATTATGGCATCCATGCATCTTCCAAAATTACATAACTCAACTCATAAAAATGAAGCAGCATTTCAATAAACACAAACATAAAGATTTCATACAGCCACAATAAAATTGCATAAAGCATGTATTTAGAAGCATAAAATCAGCAATAAACATTTTATAGGCACCAGTTATGCAAGTGCAACATTTTGACTGCAACACAATTAAAGGCATATGCATATACTATATATGCATATATATATGCAAACAGTACTGCATTACAGAAATGTTCTAAGCATCACAGTGATTAAGAAACAATAAACAAGAATTTATAAGGTCATTATAGACATGTATTGCTAAATGGGTCAATGCAATCGGAGGCACTTCAAACTTGAGCTACAATTTATAGACACAGATGAGATCTCCATGTTTTTAGTTTCCCGCTGACAGGGCACCAATTATTGCTTGTGTATTTTTAAGACTTCATGTAATTCTGAAAAAGGCGAGTTCTGATCAAAAAAGTCATTTTTATCATCCATCTGTATCTCGCATCAGCTTTTCCTGATGATGAAAACAGAAAGATCATAATATGTTTCATGTCAGACATATTTATGGACCTTTCCCAGCCTGCTTGACTTCAATAAAAATGTGTCATCTCTTCTACTCTCATTGATCCTGCAAATAAAATAACCTTCAACAAGGCAGCATTAGCTAAAATCATCAGTTCAGTAACATGCTTCATGCAAACAAAACAATAATCTGTCGCAAAACAAAAACTTTACATTAACGGCATCTCTGTTTGACACACGCAGTAAAAACAACCAATTAGCTTACAGCATAAAATACATAAAAACCTAAACCAAAAAGACACTGTAAATAATACTACAAAGTATCGGCACACTAGTAATTGTGCTCAATGACGGCGTACAGTCTGTTGTGCAGAGTCAAGCATCCACAACATCTACGCCCCCTGCCCAGATATGTGCTAACCATACACCTATCCTATCCATATTACCAAGCAGAGCTGTTACAACTTGTACTACACATGGCAAAAATGTAATACACATCTACACATATCACACTTTTCGACATTATTCTACAGTTATTTAAGTACAAGTATGCAAACTTGTGTTATTTAGTGGTATTCTACAAAAATTCTGTCAATTTACCAGTTGCATATGAGCAACTGGTGAATGTCCAAGAAGCCTCTACTGCAGAGATATTGTGCTGCGTCTTAACGCAGCAGAAAGGAACGGGTTTGGATCTGGCTCTTCAGTCAGTAAGCGAACACGAACCCACTCTCGGATCTTACTTGACTGTCGAACGGCGTCAACGACTGCCTGCATGTACTGGCCATCGACAAACGTAGCAGCCGACGACACAGGCTCCGAGGACCATCCATGCTTCTCGTTTACTAACCGGAATGCATCCTTGACTGCATCCACGAGTCGGAACAGTCCTTTGAGGTGTGGTGTCGGAATGTCTGCACGAGCGTCGCTGCTAGAGCTTCCCGAGCCGCTGGCCGTATTTGACTGGACATTCGCCATGTCACGGTGGATGGTGTCCTCGCGCGTCTGGTCATGTCGCTGGCCAAACAGATCTGAGCCACGAACTGCAAGCCGACCTTTAGTGCCACACACCACTACCTGCAACCATATCACAGACCATTCTAACATGCTGCAGGGTTGATGCAATTTAAATCAAGTGATGTAAATCACGGATTTAAATCGATTTAAATCATGATTTAAATCAACAATAAAAATCATGATTTAAATTACTGAATATAAAACTACAAATTTTTGTGTAAATGTGATGGCTGTTTTCAGTTTGCAATCTATTATTGGTATTTAGTAAATACTGTAGTGCTTGCTAACTCAATTTATTTTGTTGTCTACATTAATATTTGGTTATATCTGAGCTGGTAAGTTAGCTTAACCTGATACATTTTACCAAAGTTAACATTACCAATTACTTGGCCTTGACTCTTGTTAATTGCTCATGTTGTTTTGGTAGTTACTTTCAGCAATCAGTATGCTTACAGATATTAGAAATGTTACGGTTCTTCATCATTCTCTACTAATTGCCTTAAAAAGTCTGACAAATTGCAGCCCCATAAATATTCACAAACATTAGAATGCAACACCAGGTTACAATTGTAAATAGTTCTTTGCCAGGCTGCTATAAAAATAACACATATAATTTTTTTAAAAAAGAAACTCTAATCAAGGCCAATTACTGTCATCCACAAACTAACAGATAAAGGTACACAATGGTTATCACAGATAGCATAGAATAGTGTAAAAAAATCTAATAAAAATAAAAAATAAATATAGAAATAAATATTAAAAAATCAATGCTTTCGATTTTTATTTTAAAAATCGTGATTTTTATCAACCCTGACCAGCTGTCATATACAACTAACAAAAATGACAAATTATTATAGGAACCCACCTATTTCACTGTTGATGCCAACAACCTAAGTTATCCACTATTATCCAAAAATTCAACCCCCCACAGAATCTAAGCCCCTGATCCGATTGAGATAAAATTTGGCATGGTTGATTATGTGGGTGAGGGGACTTGTCACACAAAATTTTACGCAAATCCCTCCCATGGGGGCTTCTTGGCAAATGAGTGAACTATATGCCAAAATTTTCATATATACCTTTCTTTCCTTCAACGCATCTACAGGTCAGACCCCTTAAGAGATTTTTATGCTTAATACGTCAAATGATGTGGTTCTGCACAAGGAAATGCATTTTTAAGGTTAAAAAATTAAAATTTGATATTTAACATATTTATTCAAAAAATTCCAAAAAATTACAATGGTGCCTATTGGGAAAATTATACAATTCTTTAAACGGTCATAACTTTGGCTGTGTATAAGATACAGTCGTAATTTTTGGTTCTAGGTATGGTTTTCAAGGATGGCCAATCTAATAGTATCATTCAAATTTACCCCAAGCCCTCCCTGGTTGCCATGTAACAGCAAAAATTACAAAAGGTGATATTATTCAGCAGCACATTGACACACAGTCAGTGTGACGTGGGCAATATCACCTTTTGTAATTTTTGCTGTTTTCGATGTGCAAGTCCTTAAATGTTGCCGTTAACAAGTGTATAAACTTATGTTTTCTACATTTATACAAATAATTGTTAATATCTTGACCATTAAAAAACGGTAGTAAACAAATTTTAACAAACAACACATATCTTCTTCATCACCACTTATCTCACACAGGCACTGCGATGAATTAACACAGCAGTAGCACAGACCTCCTGATAGTATGGTCCGGCCACGTTCCCATTAACTGTAACAGTAGCACAGGCATCGTCATTCAGCTCCATCTGAAAGCTGCAGAAATCATCACTGGTGATCAGTCGATGTCCGTTAATGTGTTCTGTCTGGCGGGCATAAGTCTTCAACATGCCATTTACACTGGTTGCTCGCTTGCACGTCAGGAATGCAATAAGGTCCACGAGGATAGCACCATAAACATTCAACACTCCTCCGCCCATCAGTTCATCACACATCCAGTCATACTTGCTTCTGCACAGGGGACAATACAAACAATGCAAAGTGTTAATGTTTGCAGCAATCATGCAGTGTTTTATGCAACTAGTATAAATATATGTGCTGGCAGTGCTCCAACTTTGTAATGTCTGATGAATATTTTCAACAGCCCAAGTCTTCCATTAAACAGTTCATATAAAGTACTCCAATATTTTGACATGATGAGACAATTCAGAGCAACAGTATCAAAAAATGAGTAATGCAAGTTGATGCAAAAAGCATGGCAAGTGGCATTTCAATCTGTCTAACTGTTAGTCACAGTGCACCCATAAAATCATCCAACCAACGATGCAGCTACATTAGCAGCAATATAAACACAAACACATTGTTATCTTAGAGTGAAATGTGCCCAAAATGATAAACAATAATTAATTACTAAGAAACTAAATATATACATTATACAGACAAACAATTTTAACAGCAGGTTCTGTATAATTAGTGAACAATTCAGGAAAAATGCTGCAACATTAATTCACCGAAAGACACTAACCTTGTGAGCATGCTGCCAGCACTGCCAACGTGCACACGGGCTTCGCAGATGTTCACTTGTCCAACACAGCCTTCCTCTATTTGCTGCTTCATTTTTTGAAAGCACGGTAAAAAGCGAAGACCGTTACACATGAGCGACATTAACGCTGGGTAATATTCAGCAGCGCGAACCATTCGGAGGGCATCGACCTGACTCGGTCCGGCTGGTGTACCACAGATAACGTTCTTGCCAATGCCAAGAGCTTTCACGGCAATCGGTGACTGCAGGTGAGGCGGACAGTGAATAAACACAAGGTCGACATCGCGATGCAGCAAAACTTCATCAACTTTGTCCGTGTAGAACGTCACTCCCAGGTCACGTGCACACTCTTCGCCCTGCTCTCGAGTATCACCCCAAAGTGCCTCAACTCTAAAGCCCCAGCTTTTCAGGATTGGTACAAGACACTTGACAGTTGAGCTGGTGCCGAACACACCAATCCCTGGCAGCTGAGATGAGCCAGATGACATCATCAACTTCTATAAGGCCTGCGTTGTACAACAACATATAAAAAAGTAGTACATTTTTACGCATGACAGCTATGCTTAGCGTGTCTTAGCCATGGCCTGGGCATCTGTCTGTCCATCACACCCTTGAGCCCTATCAAAACGGTGCAAGCTAAGATAACAAAATCTTCACTTTGGGCCATCTCAAGCACTCTAGTTTTTAGTGAAAAATTTTGTGCCCCTGAGTAAGGGGGTTCCCCTCAAACGAGGACGTCAAAGAGGGGTACCCCCAAAAAGTTGTTATTTGACCACTATTGGCTCATATAGTGTGAAAATGGTTGCAGATAGGTACAGACTTGCTGCATATCATAACAAGCACTGGTAACGGGCTTTTTAGACTTATCAACATTGATGACCTTGAATGACCTTGAATTCCCAAAGTAAGGGTTTTTGGTGATTTTTTTTGCGATTTTGGGCTGCGACACACATTTCAAGAGTGAACTGCACCAAAATGGCTGAAGATTCAGCATTAAACGTAAATTTTAGCAGTCCAAACACTGATCCCCTAGGTCACTGATTTTCAACTGAGGTTCCGCGGAACCAAAGGGTTCCGCAAGCATCTTTCAAGGGTTCTGCAGCTGCTCAGTAAAAAATAAGAATAATCTAGTGTGCGAAATCACTTCAGACCAAACCATAAAAGTACTAGACACGAAATTTTTAGTGCCATAAACTTTTGCACAAAGTGCTGAATATTTTCCTTGTTGTTAACCTTGCAGCATATTTGCATTGTACACTATAACGTATTAGTGTTATTGTTAAGAAATTGTGTGTCCATTGATTGTTTAGTTTTTATTCTTGAAACATTCTGCTTGAAAGAAACAAAAAGCCTCATGCATGCAGAAGTACAGCTAGCTGGGGGATCCAGATCACTGTGCGGCCCAAGGGCATCCATCCATGTATGTAAAATGTTAAAAATCCAATGATTAATTTTTTTCGGTTTGTGGAAGAAGGGGGCTAAACGGCTGTTGGCGACAGCCTCATAAGGTGCTTATGTTTAAATACAATAACGTACTCTTGTCTAGGGTTGAAATAAAATTGCTAAACATTATCTAATACGATGAAATTAAACAATCTTTTGAATCCTGCTTTATAATCAACTTATGAGAGCTTTGCCTCTTTATCCCCACAGGTTTTCTGCCTATTGACTCCGTTGGGGACATCGGCCACAGGGCCCAGACACCCTGAAAATTCCACTTCGCCTACGCCGCTAAACTCACGGATCATTGCATGGGGTTCCATAAGTAATCACCATCCTTTCGTAGGTTTCCGAAACAACAAAAAGGTTGAAAAACACTACCCTAGGTTAGCAAAGGCTAGCATGCACAGGCATCAAATGGTGGTACCCCTGAAAAAGTGGTTATTTTATCGCTGTTAGCTTAGAACTGTAGCGTGGAAATGGTTGCACATAGGTGCAGACATGCTGCTTATCATAACAATCACTAGTGACGAGCTTCTTAGTGGTGCCAACACTGATGACCTTGAATGACCATGAACCCCCCCCAGAATATAGTTTTTAGTGTTTTTTTGCAATTTTCGCTGCAGTGCACACTATAAGAGTAAACCATCGATAACCTAACCCAGCCTTGTTATACACGGCTCAGATTTCAGATATGAATGCAGCTTATAACTAGGCTGAATCTAACCTAACCCTACGACTAGATCACTATTTCACTTCCTGGTAGACAACTTATGCGATAGCGCCACATTAAACGGTGGCACAATAGAGATAATGATGTCATCACAAAACGTTGAGTATTATGGGGCATAGACAAAAACTTCGTCCTAATTAGCCTACAGCCTAATTTGCTGTGGACGGGCCTAACTAGGCTATATGGGGCAATACATAGTAAATAAATACCAGAAAACTTAACAAAAGTAGACCTTAATCTAAAGTCATATCACCATCACAATGCAATTAACAATCCAAACTGCAAATAAACTATCAATTGTCACAAAATCTAAATGGCTCTTCGTTCCATCACTCCAGACATAACAAAAATGGGCGGGGCAGTTCAACTTCAATCTTCAAAAAACGTGAAAAAAACTATATGTCTATGACAATTCTTAATGCAATAACAAACAGTAATAATAACACAAACTAACAGATGCTACGGTTACAAGGTAAAACTATTCCACAACACGAAAACGCTAATTTAGATACAAAAACACCAAACGAAAACCAAAACAACCACCATGGAGAAGGTAAATGTACGTGAATTAGAGATGAATCAATGTTACTTTTTAAAAATCGATATATCTCAAAAGAGTCGAAACTAGTGATCGCAATCCCTGGATTGAGTCCCTGGATTAAATTTTCAATCCCGGATCCGGGATTGAGAAATTTATAATCCCGGGATCCCGTTTCGGGATAAGGCTTACAGAATGGTGGCTGTTTTGGTATCCATGCACGTGTGAGTGTAGGGAGCGACTGTGAGTCGGTGAATGTAAAAACAAAAAGTACGAAAGTGTAGAGAAGGAGTAGCACTCTGACGCGCATCAAATATTTTATTCATAAGACGATTATAGAATTGTTGTTTGTGCCATTTAACTCTCGAAAAATTACAATTTTAACGAATTTTTGTAATCCCGAAGTCCCGGGATTGGGACGCCGCCAATCCCGGGATTCGATCGGGATTGGCGAAAACGGCCGGGATCCCGGGATTTGGGATCCCGGGATTGCAAACACTAGTCGAAACGTTTGATTTATCAACCTGAACAACCTACCGTATGCGTATACTTAAATAAATGCAAACTGCAAAATTAAGATGCTGCATTTGCTACGCAAACAACAGTTTTATCTGCAGTGTAAGTTTTTCGCAGACAGATAAAATAAAAACAAACGTTTAACTTTATTTGGACTGCGAAACTATAAATAAATAAATAATTTTTTTGCATAAGAAAACTTAAATGCAAAACAAAAAAGCATCCCACATACTTAATTAATTTTTAGTTTTGGGCCTTTTGGGGCCAAGAATTTGTAAAATTTCAAATTTTGTCAATTTTACAACAGCTAGCAACAATAAAAATATTTTTTTAAATTGCTCAAACAAAACTTGCATACTAAACTTTGACAGGAAACGATACGATACGACAGTAATCATACGATACTAAGGTATTTCGTATAATTTGTAACATCTTTAATGAATTTGATTGCAGTAAATTTAAGTCAATGCTCTATGATGTTACTAAATACATATTCTATGTAAACAATTAAATTGAATTTGTCATTTTTACGATTATATTTGCGTGACATTTTTCTGTATCTATTCTGACGTTTATCTAGATGTCCATTTAATAGTTTATGAATAGTTTAATGTTGATCGCTTAACCATGACAGACGTAAATGAAAAGGTAACGATGTCTTGGTGTTTGCTTGATAAGTTACCATAGCAACGGTCTGTATCATAATAGTGGAGACTGTAGGAATATCAGTGACGATGCAGTGATGATTATTTGGGGCGCCGGTCTAAAGTAGGATACTTTGATTTAAGCAATATGACTTACCTCACTAGACTCATAATGAATCTTTACATTTAATTTTGATGTTGTAATGGTGAACAGTACAGTTATTTTAAAATTTATCGACTTCATAAACCTTTAGTAATTTATTTAAAAATTGCAACACAACGCTAATATACCACAGGGCAGCCATTTTCTGTTTACATTTTTGATAACAGTTGTGCAAATAAACAAGATTGACGCAACCTTAACCTAAAACCTGACCCTAACCCTGACCCAATACGTTCATGCAAAAAGTGTGAAAAACAACTAAGAAACATCATTGTGAGTCTGCTGAGGTACGTCATATTGCTTAAATCAGGGTATCCTACTTTAGACCAGTGCCGATTTTTTGTGCCAGTTGTTATTTGCAGAGATGTGTGTCGTTTGCAGGGATGGGTTTGAAACCTGCATTTTCATCTCCACTGCCAAAGCCAGTGTCTTTGAAATCAAGGCCAAAGCCACTAAGTAAGTAAGTAAGTAAGTAAGACAGTTATATACTGCACATCAAAAGCTAGCTTTATCTTATTCAAACTGTAATGAATTATAAAAATTCTGAGACAGACAGTTTCCGATCTTCCAGACTAGTTACTCCAAGACTAATGACAAGAGGTCAAGGCATCGCGGCCAATACCTGTAAAACACTTTGCTGTCAACAATGCAGAACTGATGTTTACATTTTCAGACTATTTTGCTATATTTTGCTATGTTATAGGAGGTGTTAATGAATAGAACAGATCAGCCTGCAGCGGTTGCACCCACCAAGCCAAAACCATTGAAAGGTAATTTACTTTGCAAGAGGAAATTCACTGGGTCACTGAAAGTCACTGAGGAAAGTCTTCATTTGATCGTGAACACTGAACACTGCCCACTCTCTCTGCAGTGACAAATTATGCATGTGTTACGTCAAATTGCATGATGTATTTTTATTATGTACATTTGGTTGAAAATTTTATCGCTTAAGCAGACGTGTTTCAGTTTTTTACGCATGATAGCAGGTACTGCTATAGTGCATCTTAACCATCGCAATTTTGTTCGTCCGTCACATGGTTGGATCAGTCAAAAACAGTGCAAGCTAGGATCACCATATTTTCACCGTTGCCTGCCTAGAAGACTCTTTTCAGAATCCATGAAGCTTTTCCATAAATTTGACAGGGGTCATCTCGAGTGTGGGGTGTCTAAGTACAAATGAGAGCGAGTAGGGAAAATAGCCAAGCCACTCGATTAGCAGCTGCACGAGACTGGTTGCAGCCTTCACCGAATATGAAAGAAACGTAACGATAGCTTTTCAGGCTCTGCGTAATATGTTACATTATGGTTTCAACCGTGACATTCTAGGTCACAATGTAGGTCAAGTCAGTGCGCATGCCCATAACTTAATAAAAACTGATTACTTCCGATAGTGTGACGAATTTGTGGAGGGCAGGGAATGTGAAAAAGGGACCGAAAGTCATCATGTCCAAATTGCTGGGATCAGTGAGCTTAGATTTTGTTCGCAGTGGGCCTTCAAACATGCGCCACTTTCACATGATCCCCTTTACGCTAGCTGGGCTTTCTCTTGTTGAATCTTTGTTGTTTCAAGCTGGTTCAATTCGTTGGTGAACAGCTTTTGTTTCTGATCTGCATTTGACTTGCATGTTACTAATTTTGACCACAAGAAGCTGATCTTTGGTTTTGTAGCAGCCACGGAGCTTTCTATTCATGAACGGAGAAATTGGCTGATTCATCTTCATTATGTTCGTAAAGAGTTTGACCAGTGTAAAATGGTGGTCAAGGAACAGTTAGCAGAGTCCCAGGGAATTTGTGAATATGCTGTCTATGTTCAAGGTCTGTTTTGTCTACTATTATTGCTTGTCTTGGTTACTTTCTTACAAAACATTGATGCATATTTTGGAGTTGGATCATATTAACTAATGGCTTAGATATTTTTTAATGTAAAAGCATACCCGCTACCCGGTATAGTGTATGACATTGAGATTACAAAAATTCATTGTATGTGCTGTTTGATGTTGCTACTCGCAATTATGGCATGCAGCGGCGATTGTGGCATGTGACAGGATTGTTGTTGAGGCTGGAAGGCATTATCCAGGAGTCCTTGGAGCAGTTTCAGATGTGTACTTTGTTGAACCCACATTCTGTTGATAACTACCGACAGGTTGCACGTTCTTTGTGAGTACTCTTTGCTGCTGATTGTCCGTTGACATTTCTGTATTTTTTATATTAACACTATTATCATTTTGTTATTTTGTTTCATCTATTTTATCAGTTAGGCAGAGATGACGAAATTTCTCTTAGATGCCACAGGTGTTTATGTTATTACATACTGTCTCTTCCTTCAATTGAACCGATATCTCTTCTTGTTGTAGAAAACTTTTAATTTTTTTAGTATTGTTAATTATGTGGCCTGTATTGCTGTTTTTAGTGTTTCCATGCTGTTGGATAGGAAAGACACGTGATTTCTGGTATATTTTGCTCAATAGTTTTCATAGGTTTACATAGAAGTGTCTGAGTTTTTCATTGACCTCTGCAAATTTAGATTGATGATGTTTATTTGGTAGGTTTTTATTAGCACGACATCGAGCTGCACTGGATGTGTACAGCGAAGCTCAGAAGAAGTCTCCAAAAGACTGGGTACTTGAAACGATTGTTCTTATGCTATGTTTGTAATGGATATGTTGAACGTTTGTATCGGGCTTGGTGAGTTGGTATTTGTCATGTGTGGGGTATGCCATCTAATGCTCATAGTGTCTTCTTACCTTTATCATGTTGTCGTTTGCCATTATATGATGAACTTATGAAACAGTTATTAACATTCACACAAAGATGTATTAATTGTGATAATAATTTTGTAAACTTTGTGGTAAGATATGCTATTTGGTATGGCCGCATGGAATCTCCACTTGGCTGCAGTGTATTCCAGTGTTGCTCGAAGTATGATTTTGAATATGAAGACTTTGATGTCATTTAGCCATCAGTATATTCAAAGATACTATCTGAAGGTGGTTAGTGATGAAGATGTTGCTAGGGCACGTTTGTTCTTAGAACTATTATTCATAAGGTCTGGAGCGTATCACTTGGACAATTTCTCAGTCAGTGATGTCAAAGTGATGATTGACAGTTCGTGCACGATATGATTTGGCTGCACATTGATCAGTTGCACTTTCTCCCTTTTAAAATTTTTTTCTCATTATTTTTGCTTTACACGTTTGTTTGTACCTTGTGTATGACGTTCATACTAAATATATTGTATCATTCACATTATATTTAATTAATATAAGTGGATTTATGAAATTTTGTTTTCATTTATCACGTGTGCATCAAAAATTGTTTTGCTCATTAAGCAGAATTTTGTTTGCAGGAGATTATGCATAACAAAGGCGTGTGTTACATGTATCTGAAAGATCTTGAAAAGGTACACAACTGTATAAATATTACTGCATATTTATTCTATAAAGATTGATGTTGTGTGTCTGATGGAATTTGTTACACTGACAGATGAATGTTGATTCAGTGGTCTATTTTTACTTGTTAGTCTCATATCTTGTGCTTATGTGAGTAATACTGATATTTTAGAACACTGGCCAAGGTTTTTAGAGTTGCTGCTTACTTCTGCAGCAGATTTCTTTGTTATACACGGGTGTGTTTGTCATTTTAAGTAGGTAGGCTTATTAATAAAATGGGGCAAAATATGACAGTTTGAGAGTCGGTGCTAATAATTTTGTGATTTAGATAAAAGATTGATGATAGTGGTGGTTTTTTCAAAAGAGCAGTCTAAATGTTTTATGCCTACCAGAAATTTGGACCACTTTTGGCAATTTGGCATTAGGTGACTGGCCATCATGTTTTCCTGCACATCCCTGGGTGGACTGTGACATTGTCTGGGCATTGTCTGATTTTTACATGCGAAAGCAGCTACTGCTTTTAGCGCATCTTTGCCGTCGCAATTCTGTCTGTCTGTCTGTCTGTCACACGGGTGGAGCAGTCAAAAATGGTGCAAGCTAGAATCACCAAATTTTCACCGTTGGCTGCCTGGAAGACTCTAGTTTTAGGAACCGTAAAGCTTTTACATAAATTCGAAGGGGGTCACCCCGAATGAGGGCGCTAAATGAGAGAGGGTGGGCAAAATTTGCGATTTTTGGCCAATAAGTCGCTGTATCTCAGTAACGGTGCGAGATAGGGCTTAGGTTACTATTAATCACTGATAGGAAGTCGTACACTGGCTTTCGATTGGCGCCAAATTCAATGACCTTGAACGCCAAAATAGGGGTTTTATGGATTTTTTGGCGATTTCGGCTATGACACATGTCTATATCATTCACAAGGTGGCGCCACGCTACTGTCGTTATGTGATCCAAATATAGAATTTGGTATTTGTATATTCATTTAGCGTGAACACCCCAATTTTCAGCTACACTACTGAACCGGAACTGCTATAGTCTTTCGCACATCTTGTGAGCATTAGCTCAAATTTCTTGTAGTATTGGGTTGTAATGGACAAATCTATGAAATAAATGTTGAATTTATACTTATTATAGAGACATGTGTGTATAGGCCAAGGAGTGTCTCACGGAGGCAATTTCTTTGGGAAACAACGATCTGTCATATATTATGCTTGGGAAAGTATATCTCGCAGAGGGAAATGTCAGCATGGCGATTGATACGTACAAAAAAGCAATCACGTGAGTTAATTTAATTTATTATTTAGCATTAAGACTGCCATTGGCTGCAGTGATTGTCATTTTTCTGGCCAGCCAAAAAACTATTTTAAAATCTTACAGTTGCTAACATTGTGAATTTTGTCACATTGCAGACGCTCACCAGAAAACGTTGAACTGTTGTCAACGCTTGGTTTGCTTTACATGCAGGTGAATTCAATTGTTTTATCTCAGTTTTGTTCATATTTGTCAGGAAAAATAACCTTGTATTCTAGGCTAAAAGTGTACCTAGCATCGGTTTTATAGCCACAGTTTGTAATTTTTTGCTTCTTTTTTAGCAAACTATTAATTTTCAACTTATTGTTGACATGCATAAAATAACAGATTTATGGTGTTATTTGCTAGTCTTACAGCAGCATTGCCCCTGTGCATGCTTATTTGCTTGCTAAATATTTAAGAGTATACTGTACTGTTATGCACCAATTGTATGCAAGTAAGTCAGCAAGTTAATTCACACATTTACAGAATGTGATGCAGATGCACTGAGATGTTCAGTTGGATTAACTGCCAATTATTTTTTGTCTGTGTGAAGTTATATTGTTGTGCTAAGTCAAAAAATCATAATACACAGCTTTCCATTATCAGTTTTGACTGTATTTGTCACCTAAATAACTTAAGAATATTTGATTTAAATCCATGTTTGTTTGTGAATCTGTCAAGAGTTGCGTCGCGAAACAACATTTGTTTTTGTATGACATGTATTCTCTTTGTTACCGTGTAGTACCTTTGCTATTCTCAAAATACTTAGAAAGTGTTTTGCTAAACTGCTATTTATTGCTGTTGAGTGCGGTGTTTGGTGTACAGCAAGGTGAATATCAGATGGCATTCGAGCACCTTGGTAACTCGATGACGTTCGAGCCGACTAATGTTAAGGCAATCCTGGCTGCGGGCTGTATGCTGCAGTTGCATGGTGACTATGACGTCGCGCTGATAAAATATCGCATCGTGGCGCTTGAGACGCCAGAGAGTGGGCCGCTGTGGAACAACATAGGAATGTGTTTCTACGGCAAAAAGAAATACGTCGCCGTAAGTAGCTTACCATCTCTGTCAAGCAGGTCGTGTTTTTGGGGCCATTTTATTGGTTGATTTTTTTTGTCTGAGGATTATTTATTGTGTTACGGCATTTCTGAAAACGTTAGTGCTGTTTTTATTAATATGGTTGTTACTTGCAGTTGCATGGTGACTTACTCGTTGCATTTCATAGATTTCTGTGGGTCTGTAATTTTCATGGAATATACAGCTATTGTATGAAAAACAAGGAGTTAAATTCTGATGGTGATTTGGATCAATTTTATTGAAATTTTGCAAAATGCCTCGGTGATGGCAGCCAGATTATTGAAATGTATGTAGCGAATAATGATCGGTTTTAGCTGCTAGGTGTAGTTTGGCACAGGTTTCAAGTGAACAGATTTACTGGTAAGCACAGTTTTGATTTGTTTCCAGAGTAGGTTAATGTCAGGGTGAGCCTCTGAACTGAGTTGACTCGCTTGATTTGTGGGTTAGCTTTATGTATGCACAATAGCACAATAAAACTGTTAAACTTGTCTTATGGTTGTTTTGCAGTGAAACCTTGCCTCAGTGATGTGTCAGATGAGTTTTTAATTTTGCTATCCTGAGTCTGTTGGCTGATTTACATGCGTTCTTATGGTGCTTATATTTCTATGGTTTTTTTTGTGTGTATTTCTTTTATTCATGTGGACCAAGCAGTCTGATATATGATTCTTAAATACATTATTCGGTTGAACATTAGACATAACATAAAAAAAACGTCAACCAAACAATAATAAGGTTTGAAACAGTTAACTTTTATGTCAGTCTGATATGTGCTTCGATTGATTGACTGTATATTGGTAGGCAATCAGTTGTTTGAAGCGTGCCAACTATTTCTGCCCGTTCGACTGGAAGATCTTGTACAATCTTGGCCTGGTTCATCTAAGCATGCTGCAGTATGCATCGGCATTTCACTTTCTAAGTGCGGCCGTCAGCCTGCGACCTCGCATGGGTAGCCTCTTCATGCTACTGGCCGGTGCGTTTTCTACTTTGTGATAAAAGTATGGTCAGGATCTTTGTGTAGCCCCCCTCAATTTTCTGGACTGGCTCTTGTCTTAGTATTTCGTTTGTGATCTTTACTTTTTTTAAGTTATTACATCAGGACTTTTTATAGCTGGATGCTGTTTCTGTTGCTCAGCTTGTATCGCTAAAGTACTAATGAGGGAGGAAGTTAAGAAAAATGTAACAGAAATTTAGCATTCATTAAACTTGAAAAAAGTCAGTCACGTGAAGTCTTAGAAGGTCTATTACTCTGATTTTAAAGCGATTACATGTCATTAGTTCAAAGTGCTTTGTCAAAATTTTATTAAACACGTCTGCACCAGCATAGAGGGGAGCTGTTTGTAGTTTCACTGTTTGTCAGTTTTTATGTGTCATTGAGTATCAGTTGGCTGATTTTGTACAATTTTTTTTTGTAATGTAGTGTTGTAATTGTTGTTATTGTAATGACGTAACTTAGTGTTACGTCAAAGGAAACATCAATATCTGCTATCTTTGGCTTCTTGGAGTTGACTTTTTTTTAGTGATCTGACCATTTAGCAGATTTATGACCAGTGTTGTAGAGTATTTAAATACTTCGAATATTTAAATACTATTTAAACACATAGGCAGTATTTAACAGCAAGTATTTAAATACTTTCAAATGGCTGGTATTTGAAGCGGTATTTTAATACTTTTAAAGAGTATTTAGTATTTAAAAAATTCTAATTATTTACTCCGGCACTTTTTGGCAGTGTTTGCCTGTTTGACAGTTCTTAATACTCACTGCAGCACTGTTTAAATGTTAGAACACTTGCACGACAACTACGATGCATTGTATGGGCCATACCGATGTTTTAGTTGCTGCTAGCATTGATGAACAGCAATGCAGCATGGGTTATGTGCCGCCAACAATCACAGTTCTGAATAAGAAGCTGGTGAAGATTGGTGCAAAACATGCAAAACCATTGTGTGATGCACTGTCAAGCAACTTTTTGTTTGCTATAACACGTGCCCACCTTCAAGCGCTCCAGTGGAGAAACTGTTTAGTTCAGCTTCACTCATACTGACAAAACGGCGAAATAAAATTGGTGACAAACTGTTTGAAAAACTGGCAAAGTTGAAAGTTATGAGCATTACTGGTGACTGAGAGATGAATAAACTGATAGTGAGAGATGAACTGATGTCAGATGTTTGATGACATTGACAGACGTCTGTGATTTTAGTCTATTAGCGATTAGGTCTACTGATTGATTAGACTGTTACCATTTTGCTGTCATTTTTTCTAAACTGACAAATTAAAAAAAATGTGGCATAAAAGTTTTGTCGTGTAATATTACAGTATTTACATAGTATTTAATTATTTTGAAAGTTTTAAGTATTTGTATTGTATTTAAATACTTTTATTTAGTATTTGTTACAACACTGTTTATGACAACCTCTTCTTGGAGTTCACCAAGTGCTACTATTTTAGTCTGCTTTCTTTAGTTATTTTCTGTCAAGTTATTCAGATTCTATGTCAGTTTTCTTTTCCTTGTCTTTTCAATGTTTTTTTTTATTTTCATCTTACACATCAATGACTGCCCTGTGAACATTGCCAATGCTGCAATATTTTTTTTTACTTTTTTTGCTAAAAATTTATGGTGTTTACAATGTTTAATTTTGTACGTGCATTTTTGTACGTTTCAGTTGCCCTTCGTCATTTAGATGACAATGCAAATGCTACACAGGCATATGAACAAGCTGTCAAGTTGGAAATGTGAGTTACCTCTATACTGATATATTTGCTTTAGTTGCATTTTATGTATTACATTGCTGTAGCACTTCACATTTTACAAAACATTGTTGCAAAATACTTTGACCCAAATGAACCCCATATTTTAGCTCAGCACTCGCAGTTTAGTGTGCATAACACACTGGCCAGTGGGAAGTTTTATCAGTGATACCAGTAAAGGTATCAGCAATCTTGTTCAGCTGGGTTTGGAGTGAAGTGCAGCATTCAAGGTTCAGCTCGGCAGACAGACACTGTATGCAGCTCCATTTAGACGGTTCTTGCAACCAATGGTTCGTCAAACCCTATTAATGTCCAGTGGATTCCGGGACGTGTGGGTCTGGAAGGCAACACTGAAGCTGACCTTGAAGCAAAGAGAGGTACTTTGTTACCACAGTTCTTGGCACCTATGGATTTCGTGCATCAGAAGAGTGTCACTGACAACAGGTATCTCAGCGACCCTCATGCCAGAATCCATAGGGTGCTCGCCGGCAGTGTCAACCAGTTCCAGCACTGGCAACGAGATTGGGCCAGGTACCAGTGCGTTACGGTGGCCCAACTACGCACTGGTCATTCTTCGTTGCTGGCAGGGTATCTGCATCATATTGGACGCCAGTGACGCCACCTGTCCACACTGCAACGGCGCTGATGAGATAGCAGAGCACTTGGTGCTACAGTGTCCAGCTCATGACAAGGCCCGGCGGGACATCTGGCCAGGAGGAAAGTTCAACACAGATCCTCAATGCCTCTGGGACTTCTTGGAGTGGATCGAGGCGGTGACCCATCTCCCTGACTGGAAATGAGAGAGAGAGAGAGAGAGAGAGCACAGCATTCCCAGATTTTTTTGTCTAGAGCCGCCACTTCAGTTTAATGAAAAGATGATATTAATAATGGATTCGTTGAAAATTGCTTATAGGACTGACATGCACAATCAAATCGTATGTTCTGTTTACAGAAATGACCCGCTGGTGTGCTTGAACTATGCTGTGTTTTTGTATAACACGGGTGACAAAGCTGCCGCAGCGTGTCAGTTCCACAACTTTGATAAACGTCTTGCAGCCGTTTCCGGCAATGATACTGATCCGGAGGTAACAATATCTCTTCGTTTTCTTTGGCTTTTTTTTCTGAACTTGTAATTCTAGGCTTGTTGCCAATAAGTGAAGATGTGTGTGGTTTATGTGAAAGTAAGGATTAAGTCATCGAAGCTAAGCTCCACCACCTCTGATTTAAGCTTTGTTGAGCATTCTCATTTCTAGTAAACTTGACCCTGACAAGCATTTCATCTTTTTCGTTATTCTAGAAATTCTGATGTCCATGACATCATGCATTCAGAAAATTTTATCATAGAAACATACTGTTTAACCATTTAGGAATTTACTATTTTAAGAAAGTTTTTTTCTTCGTGTTTTTGGTGTCTTCATCTTAATCTCATTGGCACTAGCATTGAGCTGTTCCAGCCGTGTGTCATAATTGCTACATTCAGCTCAGTGTATAAAGTGTCTGGTGGCTGGCTGCATGGTTGTCTAGGTGACAGACGTGAGTCATAAGCTGGGAGCAGCTTTGCAGCTTGGCGAATCTCTTGTCAGTCAGACTCAGAGGAACAAGCCAACACCAACAACGTCCACTGGTGGAGACTCGGCACAGACTGATCTCTCAATGCCTGAATAAACATTGCACCATCGTTGCATGTGCCTGAACAGTCGTTTTTAGCTGACCGTACTATTAGTTGCTCTGATGGCATGATCTGTCGTCCATCCGTCTGACTGCCTGTCCATAACGTTTTGTATTGTGGCTAAACGGTACATCATAGTGGTCAGCGATTACCCAGTGCTGACTTATTTGTCGGTGTCTGAATAATGTATAATTGCACTAGTGCTGCATGTGCTTCGGACAGTCATTTTTAGCTGACCAACTCCAATCAGTAAGTGAATTTATGAATTGCTGGTTAAACAAAGTTTTCAGCGGCAACTGTTACGAGTAGGCACGATCAAAAAAGCAACGAAAAGAGAGAGAACGGAAAGGACAAAAAAAATTAGATGGAGAAGGGAAGGGGGCGGAGGAGCGACAGATTTGGGGGGAAGGTTGCCTCTTGGCGTTGAGAGGTGATGGACGCCCCTGAATTCTTTCACTGGCACAGTCTTCAGACAATTTGCAATAATGTGATTATTATACACTATGTCTCAAAAAAAATGTCCCACTTTGTAACTTTCCATATCTTTGACAAATATTAGCCAATTTTCGAAATTCTTTCACTCACACACTCTTTGGGCAATTTGCAATAAAGCAGTTATTGAATATCCCACCACATCATAACTGTGCCGTTACACTACCTTGTGAAATATAAATGCAAGAAAAAACTAGCAATACTAAGCAACAGGCATGTTGGAAGATGAAAGACACTTCAGACCAAAATTGCGACAAATGATCTGTACAATGCTGTGCTGTATTAGACCCGTCTTTGTGGATATCTGGCGTGTTATACAGAGTGTTTGTTTCTGGCCTTCATGGTTTAGTAAGGCTACCAGTTCATTCACAGTGGTCGCATTCTCTTCAGTACATGCATGCTTCAATCTGCCGCTCTCATGCCTTTGTTCAGTGCTTCCTGTTATCCAAATCTTTTTAGTAATGTGTCCCAGTCCTTCCCTGTTTCTGTTTATCTTAAGAAATTTTGCCAGTAT
>Ga0056128_1001816_pt1 | contig 24625 bp, 14 predicted proteins | sample WorMetLIZISLAND2_FD_71113 | JGI IMG/M metagenome (GOLD analysis project Ga0056128, IMG submission 71113) | Marine gutless worms symbiont microbial communities from Max Planck institute for Marine Microbiology, Germany - Olavius geniculatus... ... | reverse complement strand
ACCATGACCACCACCATGCAAACGTTCGAAGTCATCGCTGTTTTCCTCCTATGAACGGCGTCGCACTGGTACTGGAGGTCAGAACGTTGCCAGTCAAGTACCTCTACCTACAGTTGTGAAGAACTACCTCGGATTCGTCCACCAACTGAGCGACGGTCTTTCGGCAGATGCATGGAGAGCTGTGCAGCAGGAGTCACAGTTTACCATCCTGCACAAACTCTGAGAACGTCTTCTGTAGGCCTACTCCTGCTACGTCAGCCCCAGTTGAACGCGTGTTTAGCCACAGTGGCCTCTTCATGAGACCACACAGAGCTAGGTTGGGGGATAGGATGCTGGCACATTTAGTGTTTCTCAAATGCAACAAGCACATCTGACTGACTATTACGGCCTTGAATGGATGTTTATGGTGCAGTATTAGTGTGTTACTTTTTGTTGTATTACAGTATTAGTTTGGCCTAGTCAGTTATTTGTAATAGTGCTGTGCTACATACGGCTGCATTTGAAATCTAGCCATTTCCTGAAATCTGAAATCCAGCTAAAATCCTGAATTTTTTTGCCATATTTGCAAAGTGTAAAATACCTTACATATCTCAGTTGATATTTCTACACCACAGTTTATAACCAGTTAAAGTCATTAAAAAGAAACGTTTATAAATATTGAATAAGAATTTAGCTTATATGACTGATGTGAGGCGTTGCTACAAAGCGCGATTCTTTTTTTGCAATACCTAGACTGTTGTGGCTGTTAGCATGACCTTGTTTTAGAAAAGTATATGTTATGGTGCAGTATTGGTGTGATATTTTTTGTTGTATTAGTTTGGCCTAGAGTCATCAGTCAATTATTTGTAATAGTGCTGTGTACTGCTATATATGGCTGCATTTGATAGCTAGCCATTTTCTGAAATCTAGCTAAAATCCTTAAATTTTTGCCATATTTGCAAAGTGTAAGATACCTGACATGTTTCACGTTCAAGTCCTTGGCCTTGGCCTTGGCCTTGATGGTCAAGTCCTTGGCCTTGGCCTTGGCCTTGGAGGCCAAGTCCTTGGCCTTGGCCTTGACCTTGGAGGCCAAGTCCTTGGAGGCCAAGTTTTTGGCCTTGGCCTTGGCCTTGCTTATTGTGGCCTTGACTCCAAGTCTGATTTGTACTGTACTGTATGTTCTACTTTTTTTCCATTGCTAATCACTACCTGGTACGTAAAAATTAGCGTAATTATGCCGTGGTGTGTATGTGTTATAATACTGTTGTTGTTGTTGGCACTTTCTCATTGCTGAAGATTGAAGACCAGTGATGACGACGTGGAGGATCTCCATGCTGTTCGGTCTCTAGCCATCGTGATACACTCCGGAGTTGATAAACCAGTCCAGTCCTTTTCATCGTAATATTCCAGTAAATGTGGCATTGAATTGTGCTACTGCAGTTTTTGCTATCATTAGACAGCTATGCAGACTCGGTGCATTTGTGTATTTTCTGAATGTCGTGTGCAGATGTTGGAATTAAGAGAAGAAAATTTGTTGCTTAGAACACAGCTTGCTAGTGCACAGAGCATCATCTCTAGTGACAAGCAGCCTGCTGATGGAGTGGACAAAAACGCCAACTTGCAGACAATGCATGCTGCTGATGAGCCGATAGCTTCTGATTCTAATGAGCCTGCCGAGCAACAGGTTGAGATTTGGTTCTTACTGTTAGAGTGTTCAGCTTTGTTTATATGATTTAAAGCTTTATTGTCAATGCAGTTGTAAATGGGTTCAGTTTTATTTAGGTTTATTACATGGCTTCAGATAGCCACATGATTATGATGATTATGATTATTACGAGTATTGTACACCATGATTCGTAAAAAGTTGCCATTTTTATTTTTTGTATAGCTTTGTGAACCATTGGCCGATTTTAATAATTTTTGGCTTGCAACATCAAGAAGAAACTTGATGCACATGATCATAGTTTCAGGCACTGTACCTTAATACTGTTGCTGCATTACCTTGTGAAATGCAGAAGTTGTAGTTTGCTCGTTTACAACAATGAATTTATAGTTTAAAGCTAGTTATCCATGTAAAAAGTTTTTCTCTATGACCTAGTGATCGACAGACAGACAGGCAGTCAAACGACGGACGACAACCATGTTAATAGCCCGACAGTCGACCATTACTTAAGTATGATCAGTTGAAAGTGTTTGAGCTGTCGTGTGATTAACATAATTAATTGTAGTAGCAATTAATACCATTGTAAAGTAAAACAGCTTTATTGTTTAGTGTGTTCTGTTGGTTGCAGATCAAGTTCCTGAACTCGGTGATAGTTGATCTGAAGAGTCGGAATGCATTGCTGCAAGAACAGCTGGATACACTGATGCTGTCGACTGATGATGCTGACCTCTATGATCTTGACATTAACGGAGAACTCTCGTTAGTCATGCTGTTCACTTGCAATCACTTATCAGTTTATAGATATCCAGTCTGTTTGAATAAAATTTTTAATCAAGATATTTGCTACTTTTTGATGTTATGAATTTACTTAGATGCATGACAGATCACCTCATATGAGCCAGCGTCAACCATTTACAGCGAACTGAACACCACATCTAGTTTGTTGTGTATAGTCTGAAATATTTCTGGTTTTTTTAAACTCTTGTCACAAGAACTTGGAGAACCAATCAAATCTTGACGCATTTCTGAAGCAGACTTTGTTTACCAAGATGATTTGCTGTCATATCAATCTCGCAGTAAGGTCCAACATTAGTTATTGAGTAGACTCATAGGTTGAAACTGTAACTGTTGAGCTTATGACAAACAGATATCTTTCCAATGGAGGCAGCAGCAGTTACCAAAATGTCAATAGTAATTTAACTAATATGGCTGTAATTTGGCGAATTTATGTGGTCAGTTCGATCACTCAGTGAAAACACATATACCGTGAATGAATTAAAGGCGTACTAGTTCCAACATGTTCTGTTGATTTTTCTTGGCAGGGAGACGAGTGGACAGCCGGTGTCAAGGAGAGTAGCGCCTCGTCTGTTCTGTGATATCTGCGACGTGTTCGACTTGCATGACACCGATGACTGCCCTGTGCAGGCGTCGTCCAGCAGTCCGGTGCCTGCCAGTCAATATCAGTCCTATCACCCGGCCAGCCGGCCTTACTGTGACATATGCGAAGGTAACATCAGATTAGTCTGTGAGCTGCTCACAAGTCAGGCTGTGATAGTTCTATGCCATCTTGGGTTTACACACAAAGAGTGTCATGGTTTAGCTGTGTAGACATTTAGTGAAACAGTGGTTTGGTGGCTCAGTGGTTAGGGCGTAAGGGTGGTTTGTGTCCACTGAGCCATGTGCCTCTGTCACCAAGCAGTATAATTTGGTACCACCCAAAATGTGGTGACTTGTTGGTCACTTTGCCTATGTGCTTAATGGCCTTGAACGGGATATGAGCACAACACCTGTGTCTCATGGCCCACTTTGCTTTTTTGTCATTCAGTTTCACTGTTTCACATACACACCCAGCCATTGTAACGGCCGTTTTCCAGATGCGTTTGAGACAGCCAGTAGTTGCCCCATTGATTTCCAAACTCTACTGCATTGATCATTAGCTTGAGTGTCATCATCTCAAAATTGACCACAACTTTTTCTTTTATCTGCCTTGATGCTTATATCCATCTGTGTAATTCCAGCAGTCTCAGACATAGACATTAAGTTAAAGACTGTTTGAATGATGCAGCATGGTAACAGTGGAGATATGTTAATCAGTGTAAGTCAGACATTTGATACTAATTACAAACAGGCTCATCAAGAGCCACAGTGAGGTTTGGGGAAACATTCTTGTCGGTCCCCCCTGGGGAGAAAATGTTTGAATTTTTAAAAAATGGCGCATTTTGGTGTACTTTAAATTTTTGAGCAATGGTGGGGCTCCCTTACCCTGTCCTCCCCCCTCGATGGGCCTGATTGCAAAAAGTTTGCTAGTTGCATGATATGCTTAGTTAAAAGCTGAAACACCGGAGTGGTAAGTTCTAAGATTCGATGTTAGGCAACAGATGTGAAAACAAATATAATAGATTTAGTATCCCATTGTAAATATTTGTTCAGTAATTATTTGTCTATTATGCATATTTATTTTGTATTTTGTATATATGTTTTGACATAGTGTTCGGACACACGAGTGAAGAATGTGATGATCAGCTCACCTTTTAACATTTTGTTATTTATTACGTTTTCGCTGTTAATTAAATGTTATTTATTAGGTCAGTTATCTTGTATCTATCTGCTAGCTAATAATAATTATAGTAATAGTTTGGCAGTGTATTTGTTAGTTACACTGTTGCATTAATTGCATTAATACCATTGTGCAACTATACTGGTTCTACTGAATGTCAGAGTTCTGCAGTAGTAGATATTATTGGTGGGTCTTGCACAGAGTTAGTTGGTGAGTGCTGCTGTATAGGGGGCATGTGATTTATGTATAGTTATGTTGGCCTGCATTTTACATGATTGGAATAGCTTCAGAAAGCTGATTTCATTGTTCTGAGTTAAAGGATATACACTATACAGCAGTTATATGAGCAGATTTTTGTTTCCAAACTAGTATTGTGTCACTTAATGACAGATTCAGCATGTCTTGTTTAGTGCTTCTCTGCCTTTCTAAATCTCGTCTCTGCGTCACATTTACATTGAAAGGCCAAGCCCACTTCCTGCAGGTTGTGACTAGAGAAGATAGTCACGCAGAGTAATTGAAGAAAATTAATAAACAGTAACGAGACTTAGAGTTGACTGCCAGTGATACCTTTCATCGTTATTTGTATGGAATCTCTCAGATTGCCTCAATACCGAGTTTGTTGCTGCTTTGTACATTTAATGCACTAACAGCAAAGCTTGAAGCTTGTATTTGTTGCAACTGATGTGATGTTGGATTGCTAAGCATACCATGACTTAGGTAGCCCACGTGTCTCATTGTTACTAGTCTTGCCGACGTGCATTGAATAAGCATGGTTGTTAACAGAGCAATTATTGTTATTCATTGTAGTGAAATATGAAGTTGGTCCAAATCACGTCACGTGACGTTCACTAAAACTGCACTAATGCCAGCTGGGCATACAGAACTTATTAATGCCCTCATTACTATTCGTGACGGCTCCCATTGTAGGCGTTGATGCTAGTGATGTCACAATACTGGGAAATGTTTTTAGTCTTGGCAATACTAGCAATAGCAGTGCCATAGTGCAATATTAACAACCCTGTGCTGAATAAGCAATAATCAGCTGGCAATATTTTTGTTAATGTATTATTACTTGGTGAAGTATAAAGCGTGGAACGTACGTGCATTGATGGATTTAGCATGAAGCTGGGACTGCTGCAGCACCCCTAGATTTAGGCTGAGCACCCCCCTCCTAGTTTCGTGTGCACAACACACTGGCCAATGGGGAGCTCTGTTGGCGATATCGGTATAAATAAAAGTTGTGTTTCGGGTGGAGGACAGCGCTCCTGGTTTTTTGGGGCTTGACCGTCGTTGCATACACTGTGTCGTCGGAGCAATCGAGCTGTTTTGAAAATGATTAGCCTTTGTTATTTCAGTGAAGTGTGGTTGTGTTGAATACCGTGTTAAAGTGTTCAGCGTGACTAGCCTTTTACTGCCGTGGTTAAGGCTAATCGTTTCAAAACAGTCCAGTTGATGGAACTACGTAATAAGACTCCAGTGTCGACAGCTTGAATCATTTACGACTGATGCTGAAATTACTCAGCTGACTAGTTGACGCCTCGCATTTTTTGCGATGACTGATGCATCACATTTTCAACTACGATTGTGATTGTGATTGCGATTGCTGCTGATTATAGGAGTTTCCCAGTAGTTACCCCTGGACCTCTGACCTTGGGCTCCTTGGAAAAGGTAAGGAAGGCTCCCCTGTTGACAAAATCCTGCATGCAGTGATGCCGCTGACTCTCATCGCTGTGTTTGAAGTAATTTAATAACATTACCCAGTTGACCTGCAACTCCTGCTTTCATCATCTTCCTTTTCCACCGAAAGACCTAAATCTTATTTCCAGACTTACGACGTCTTAAAAAATATTTTAATAAATGAAAATTGACTGGCGATTGCGTTCCAAAACTGGACATTAAATTTGATGATGGTGGCACCAAAAAAATTTGATGACAACATGACTGGTCAGTTGACGACTTCGATGCCATGGAAATGCGATGCAGTAAGTTGATGGAATTCAAAATGTCACCTGTGTCTACTACATAAAGCATGTATGTTCCAACCTTGTACACTGTATGTTGCTCAGTGTTTCAAAGCTTGAATTTTTGTTATAAGTGTCAGTGTAAGGCTTATTGATTACCTCCGCCAAGGAGGTAATGTTTTTGCCGGTTTTTGTTTGTTTGTCTGTGAGTCAGCAAGATAACTCGAACAGTTATGGACGGATCTTTCTGAAATTTTGAGGGTACGTCGGGCATGGCATGAACTACAAGTGTTTCAGTTTTGGGCGTGATTCGGCACGAATCCTGGATTCTGGATTACTTTGAAATTTTCGTTACCATTTCGTTAAAGGGGGCATAAGGGAACCGCTGCAAAACCGAAGATGGTGACGCCACCTGGCGAATAACATTGCCTTGGCGGAGGTACCTGCGGGCTACAACTGCTTTCTACTATTTTTATGTTGAGATTAACTTACCTGATGCAGCATCGTGGTTTACAAAGGAGGGGTAGGAAGTTGCATTTTTCTGAGTGCTCAGAGTCTCGATTTTGCCCCTAAATTTCTCTAAAGTGGGTTTTTAGGCCCAAATTTGGCATTTTTGGACAGAAATTTTCTGACAAGAAGAAGATTTTACGACATTTTTCAGACAGCCAAAAAATTTAATTGGGCATTTTCCCCTTCTCCAGCTCATCCTGCCATGACGCCACTGTTTAACTGAGATGGTTACTGTGGTTTTGCTGGCACTAATGGTCATATAGTATCTGTTTTTTTAAGTGTGTGAATCATTTCTGTGGTTTAATGTGACCATACATTCTTTCACATGTTTCTGTCAGTGTGTCGTGTTTGCTGCTTCTTTATGTGCAGTTTTTGTGGTGCATTCTAATGAAGGTGCTTTTTCATGTGTCTTACTGCAAGCAATTATCATTTGTATTTCATATTACGCATACCAAAAAATCGTGTACCTATACTATCTGAAACTGTTACGAATTTTCATGCTTTTATTTGATTGAAAAGGTGCGTGTTACATTTGAAAAACTAACTAAAATTTTTGTTTAAGTGATATGCTCATCGACAAATAATAATATCTCATCATTATGTAGACAAACTTCGCTAGGATTGGTACCTATAATCTACACCGTGTCCCAAAATTAGCAACACCCCTTGCTTCAAACACATTTAGTTTAATTTGTAGTTCATGGATTTTGACAAAATATCACACACTGCACTATCTTAACATTACATACCGTGACACCTATTGTGACGTTTGCAACTTACCGTGTCTGCTTAGTGTAACGTCATTATGACGTCAAGAGTTTGTTTACATTAAGGTTACGTTCAATACAATGTTACTGACAGGGCAATCAAGCAGCAGCATACCCGCCTAAGGCTAAGAGCTTGTGTCAAGGCCAAAGGTGGCCACTTTGAGCCCAACTTTGAAGATTAGATCAGAATGACTGTCGCAATAAACGTTTCAAATTTTGTTTTAAAAATTCTGTGAAGTATTAACGATTTTACCCTAATTTATCTGTAGGGCTGTCGCTAATTTCGGGACACGGTGTAGTTTTATTTTTGTGTTTCCTGTTGCATTTTGGTTATGATTTTTTGATATTTTATTTGTTTTCACATTATTTTGGCTTATATTTGTTGTCTCCCTGCCGTCATATTTTTTGAGGCAGTCTAGGATATATTGTCATATTGTGCTTGTAATTAATACTAAAAGATGCATGATATCAAGTCTACAAGTGCTAAAAATTTTCCCACTTCTGCATCACAGTCCTACCTTAATAGGTGGTTATGGTTAAAAAATGGTTAAATGCTATAGCTCTTCATAGAAAACCTGTCTCAGAGCTACCGAGTGTCACTCGCCGTATGGGATCACACCGTGTCTCCTGCCACCTGACACAGATAGGCTGGTACTCGATTTACATACCTTGGAGGAATGGAAGGCTGAGTTGACCTAAACAGCTGGTTACATACCAAGATGGTTTACCTGCCTGTAGGCAGTCACTCATCCAAGTACTAACTCGGCCCAGCATAGAGTAACTTCGTTGATCGAATGAAATGCGTTACCGCTACGCCAAGCCATCAACCCATTCATCATGTATGATTTCTATCTTTTGCTTTTGTTTTTCTTAGTGTTTTGTTTCTATATCGTCATAATTTACTTGTGCCTTTGAATAGTGATCTGTAGTAGGGGATACTTTTGCATCAGCTAATTTCTGTTGTTTACTTTCATTTTGACTATAGTATCCCTTTTTCTTTGGAAAATACATTTTCCATTATTTTGTTGGAGGATTGGTTCTGCAGCAGTGCAAGTTACTGGAAATAGTCATGTTATAGGGTGTACATAGTATGCGCTCAGTTTTATCTGGAGCTCTGTATTTTGTTGTTATGCAAGCTTTGTTGCACAAGGTTTTGTGTCATATAGGTGTAATTGCTCGATAATGCAATGGTTGATATTGCTAACTGTTATTATAATAAAAAAAGTGCATTAAATGCAAGCTGTGTTTAGTACTGTAATAGCTGATGTTACTATTAAGTACAGTACATGTAATATTATTTATTATTAGCCAGTGAATGTTAACAAAGCCACAACAGTCAAGGCCAAGGCCATCCCACAATGCAAAGGCTATACATAAAAGATAAAATAATGAACTTTTGTTTCTTGAATAGACTTATGTGCACAATCTAATTTGAGCTTTTGAATCTACAGACGTTATAGACTTAATAACATCAGTCACTGATAACGTAGTATTAGTAGAATTACTCAATTATTGGTAAACGTGTTCAAACTATCAGAAAAGACTTAGCCTCAAAGGCCATCTACTAAGTTTTATTAACGTTGGTGTTATTAGCTTGCTAACGTAAATATTGAAGTGTAGTTTGCATAGGTGGCGCTAAGAATCTGAAGCTACGCGGGCAACTTGGGGCAAGGGACAGGGGAGGGGGCAATAATTTTTTTTGGAGTGGGCCAAATGTCGATTTTTATTCACTTGTTCTGTGCATCAGAAAATGTAGCAGGGTCAAGGAGCAGAGCCTCTAGTCGAAGGGTCAGGTGTGCTTTGCCTCCCTAAAGCTTAAACACTTAGCTTTTTGACGTTCAATGAAAGCCGCAAATTTGCCTGTTTTTCGTACATGGAGAGGCAGAAAATTACAGTGTTGTCTTGCAAAAAATGACGTTTAATAAATTACCTCTTGGCAAGTGTATGGTTACGAAATGGCGCTTTATATCAAATAAACTAATTAAACTGGTATTTCTGTAGAAGAACAGTGCTAGGATCTATTGTCATTCAGCTGCTGGATACAGTTCCTGATAGGGCCTACAGTGGCAAGGGTTCCCAGGCCCCCTCAATTCCTCAGACAAGATATAAGCACACGTTTTAAACTGCACTAAATGCGCCAATTTGGTCAGTTGATTCTCAGGAAAATAATCTAAAATGTTGCCATCAAATGTCATGTTAAAGCTACAATGCACCAATGTCGATTTCTGCTGGGTCTCTGCTCCAGACTGCTGGGAGAGCTTACGGCGGTCCCCTATGCCCCAGTTCACATTTCTGGTTACGTAACTGTCGTGATGCATACAGCATTAGGGATTTGGCTGAAAGTTTTCTCTGGTATTCAATTTCATGCGCGGTTGAAACAACAGCTATTGCGAAGCACACATTGTAAAGGTCAAAAAGGTAGAATGTCTATCAGATGGTCTGTCTCTTATGTTTCCAATTTGAGAAAGTCGCAGAAAGTTTTGCATTTTCTGATAGACTGATAGGACTTAGAATGCCTCTCTTGTACTCTTAACTCGCAAATCATTTAAGTTAATTTAGGCCTATGTTAAAATTAGGGCCTATGAGCTCAGAACGAAGTACACTCTACAGCACGTCAGACAATTTGGTCTTGACAATTATTGATGTCATGTAACTAGCAGCTAACGGTATTGGTATCGATTTCGTTAAAAGTGAAAAGTGAATATCGACGCCTCACTATTGGTCGACGCTGCAGGCCACACTGGCTGTGTGCGTGCGTGCGTGCGTGCTGTGCTACTACGCTACGCTAGTGGTCGTTTGTGATTAATGGCGGTGTCAGTTGTTTTGTTTCGGCGTGTTAGTTTAGTCGTCGTAAATGCGGCGTTCGATCGGCGTGATCACGTCGGAGATGGCGGCGCGGAGGCGTAGAATTCGTGGCCGCCGGTGGTTCGTGGATCTCGGCTGAGCCTACTGGCTGGTGTGGAACAATGAACAAGCCTACAGCGGCGTCGGCGGCGGTCGCTGGCACTTCCAGCGGGTCGACTTCTAGGACTTATGCCGGCGGCGACGCTGATCATCCAGATCAGAGCTTGGATGAGCCGATGAAACGCAGATCATGCCAGCAGCCTGATCTCGACATTGTCGAGGATATCATTGAGGGCTTCAGCATCGCTAGCTTCACGTCTCTCGAAGACTTGGAGGTGTGTATTCGGATTTTGTAGTTTTTTCAATTTTAACTTTTACTGCGTTATTTTCAGCACTCTGGATACTTGTACTTGGCACTGGCAAGTCGCAGGCCTACTAGCTGCCAGCGATTTGAGGGGCAGCTCAATAGCCTAATCTGAAGGTTCGACAATTCGAAGTCCAAAAGTTTTAAGGTTTTTTACTGTCACTTCTATAGACGTTGATTCAATCTGCACATTTCCTCTCTACTGGAGTTAAGTCCTTGGGTTAGGGCTGAGGTTAGGCTTAGTAGAAAATGGATCTTGCGGTATATATATTCTTTGGACTGTCGAACTTTTGGATTATCAAATCTTTAGGTTATTTTCCAGCAGTTCACATCTATGCTGGACAATGGCCTGTGTTATATATATATATATATTTGCACTAATACGAACAACAAACCTTAAGACCAAGGTTTGAGACCCACACAGTCGCAACAAATAGGCCTAACTGGATAATGCAGGGCTGCAGGAAGTTTTGGCCATTGGTTGAACTTGATTCGGCCACATGTAGCGTTATAATTCATGTGATGTCTCTTATATAATACTTGCATTCTACCTATTTTCCTCTATGGTTCTGAGTGTTGGGCAGTTACTAAGAATGATGTGCACAAGATCGATGCACTTGATCAGTGGTGTCTTGAGAATGCTGCTAGGAATCAATTGGCACCAGCATGTGTGCAACGATGAAGTCAGAAGGTTAACCAAGCAACCCCATCTCTCAGCCATAGTCCAGTCAAGGCGCTTGTCCCTGTTCGGACACATTGCACGAATGCCTGATGAAACAGGTGCAAAACAGATTTTAATAGCTTCCCCCACAGGAAACTGGAGAAGACCACTGGGTCGTCCTCGTATTACATGGATGAAAACCATTCAGCAGGATCTGAAATCCAGCGATCTCAATATGGACGACGCAGTTGACTTGGCTCAGAACCGTCCACTCTGGAGATTGATGTCTATGTTCGGCGCTACGCACTCTTAGTGGTGCTTGCCAGAAATGATGATGAATGATGATATCTCTTAAGAAGAGTAGCCTGATTGAATGTGCAGGCCTAAGTCACTAAGTTTTGTTATCTCTGATGATTGCTTTTTACAGGAGCCGTCCAGACCCAATTTACATTGGTCGAACACTGACTGGATGATAGTGCTGATGTGGCACCACCAGAAGTGCCATGAGTCTGCAACATGGCAATTCAGGACCCTCACCTACTCTACACTTCATCTCGCATGAAGTTGCATCACTGCTTTAGGACCGAAGGACAGTTTGGAGTTCTACGTTAAAAAGTCAACAACACTTTGGGCCCAATATTTTTGTTGTTTGAATCCACCGGTGGCCAACATGTCTTGCAGCCGAATCGTCTGTAAACCATTGACAGATATGCCGGATACAACATGCAATTGATCTGTATTTTTGCCTAACCTTAGACTTTCACGTCAAAATGTATGACAGGGTGCTGTTTGCATCTTGAATACCCAAAAAGCTTATTTCAGCCAATAGGGTTACAGTTGCCTGGTTGTGATAAGGTTAGGACTAATAGGCCTAGCATAAAAAGCTGTCACACTTAGTTTAGAATTTAGCACATGATGAATGAAGGACCAGTAACAGATCGAACACAAGAGCACATAGTTTGAGGTTAAGATCAAGACTGCAGACTTTGTTACCAGAAAAAGAGGAATGTTGATCATGATCCAGTTTCTGTCTTTGGTCAAAGCTGTGTTCAATGTGTTGAGGATCCCAGTAGTGAGGTAATTTTTCTTATGTGTGCATTGTAACTTGGACTAAATTTGATTGCTTTTTTGTGCCTTTGTGCACTGTTACCCGGATACTTCATAAGTATTAATGATGAATTGAAATTGTCAGAGCAAGTCACAGACACGATACACTTTTCGACACTACAGTTTCCATAACTTTTGTGTGTGCAGTTGTTTTTGTTTTGCAGCAAAAAGCTAAAAGTCATTGATGAAAACTTTTGGTATATGATTTAAGTCATGAATGAATGTGATGGCTGTTAATACTTTGCTAATGTTGCATTTGTGTTTCATCTGTTAATTATTGATAGACTCGGATCACTTAATAAATTGTCACAGTGTCACTGGTCGCTGCAGCATGACAACTCATCGCTTATTGTCATTGTTTAATTTGCTCAATGAAAGGAAACAGTTTACCAAACAATGTTTGCAGCAATAAAATTTGCAGTGAGCAAGATACTTTAGTAATTTTCAGTATTTTTATTAAATGTCAGTTATTCCGTCGCGATTTCTTGCAGGTAACAGTTATGACTTGACTTACCAGAGATATGAAATTATGAATTCATGATGTACATGCTTATATGCCATTGTCGATTAGAATTTTATTTAATGTGCACAGCGGAGTTGCAACTTGCTAATGGCTTTGTTTTCAAGACCCAGCGACGCCCAGCGTTCATCTAATGGCGTTTGCTGCAGCAGCTGGTGCGCTTTGATGTTTATATTGCACGCCAGACGGCACTGATTACGTGGCTAGTGCCTAGTGCTTACATGGAGTACTTTGTGTGCTCGTGGCAGACCCCTTACAGGTAACAGCCTCGGCCGACCCTTCTCCGCCAGCAGCCTTGGCTAACAGCGTCTGCTGCTACTGCTGATGATGATGCCTGGAAGGTGTACAGAGTTTGTTGTCTACACAACTGCATGGCAACTGAGCCCTGCAGCAACGTGATTGCTATAACACACCATCCAAAGCAAGTGGTATATAGCTATGTAGGCTTTTTTATTAGTTTTTAATTCCCCGGGTCCTATTTCCGTTTCATGGTCCATACAGGCAGTTTCAATGACAGCGAGTGGGTGCAGTTACATTGTGGTGATTGCAGCTTATTTTGTCTTGTATACAGTTAACTTAAATTGTATATGCTACCAGATTCACTTGAAGGCACAAGAGGTTACTAAGAGGTTTCAACGGTATGTGGCTTTTATGGGAAATCCATCTTAAAGCTACGGAGCATCACCTGCCATGTGGGATCATACAGTGTTACCTGCCACTGGACGTAGGTGAACGTGTCCTGCCTCAAACCCAGCCAGACAGGCTGGTACTCGATTTACTTAACCCAGAGGGATGGAAGGCTGAGTTGACCTTGGTGTTGGTTATATACCAAGATGGTTTATCTGTTCGCATACTGTCACGTATCCAAGGAGTAGTAACCACATGTTAGCATCCTGACCGGAAGTTAAACCAAGGACTCTTCGATCGCACCGTTACCATAGTATGCAGATATGTCGGTCAATTCACATACTAGTATATAGTGCTGTAGTTGTGGTACATTTGTCGACAAGTCTGTGACTGATGGTGTGTGTTGGTCGTTGTGCTGTAGACATTCTCAAAGTACGAGTCTGTCAAGTCGCGCTCGGCGGATGATGACGCCGATGATACCGACGCCAGAGATCACGACAGCCATACAACGTCAGACACTGCACTGCACGGCGACGACTCTATGACGTCACTGACTGCAGGTGCTCCCATGTCGTCATCAGACCACATGACGGCCGCCGCGGGGGATGACGGATACAGCTGTTCTCCCTCGTCAGTGACGATCGTTGACCTGGACGCAACGATCGACGATGACCGAGGAGCCTGGGAGCAGGCTGACGACGTGGAACATCACCGTGCAGACAGCTCGAGACCACCCACGACGACGAGCAGCCCGCTGCGGGTTCCCACTCCATCGTCCTGGGAGAAGTACCGGCTGGTAGCGTCATCACTCACGTCATCACTCACGTCATCACATCGTCATGATGATTTGGTGGCTCAGTCCGGCGCCACTGACGTGAAGAAGCTGGTTGTACCAGCTGACCGGCGACGTGATGCAAGCGTCAAGGATGACGTCGACACGAGGCGATCTTCCACGCTCAACAAGCCTTGCAGCTGCGGCGCTCTGACCGCTGACACCTCACAGGTAGATTATTCAGTACACGTCGTTTTTTGTGATTGTACGACATACAGATTATGGCCCTTGAGCCATACCAACAATTTGGTATGGCTCCAGTTCATAGGAAACCCATCTTAGAGCTACAGAGCGTCACCTGCCATACACAATCACACAGGTGTCACCTGACACAGGTGAACGTGCCCCACCATAACTCCAGCCAGACAGACCAGTACTCAGTTTACCTACCTGAGAAGGAGAAGGCTGAGTGGACCTGGGTGTTGGTTTTATCTGGTTTACCTGTCAGTGTCCGCACTTGATAGCAACCTGACCGGGAGTTGAACCAACGATCTCGCTATCGTAAGTCTGACGTCTTTAAAGGCACACCGTGTATTACAAAGTGCTGGAATTACTTGGATTGAATTCTTAACTGTTTGGCCAACTTTTGACGTAGGATGCATGCTGTCAGATCTGACTTTCGTGACCTTGGTTCCTGTTTCTCACGAAGTCGATGCATGGCTGCTTGCTGTCTTTAAACACGGATACCGCCAGATATGTTGATGCTGATAGCAATTACTAGAGCTGTCAAAGCGTTAAGTTTTTTAACGCATTAATTAACGCGTTATTAACGCACCCAGGCCCGTCGAAAGGGAGAGTAGGGGGAGTTACCCCAGCCCCCGCGATGTTTGGGGAGTCCCGCCTGTAGAATATAGAAAGTTAGAAAGCATTCTTCATTCTTCATCAATTATTATTCATTCACATTATTCATCAATAACTGACGTCACCGTTAGCATAGAAATCCATTAGCCTGTCATCTGGATAATATTTATTTGCAGTAGTGATGGAACGGCAACTGCAGTTTATTAGCTTGAATTCATTCGATTGTCAAATAACCACAGTTCAACAGAATATTGGAACTTTTGCTCTACAGAATTTAGTAAATTAAATAAATTTTCGCATGTGCATTAATTTTTTAACGCACGTTAATTTTTTAACACACTTTAATTTATTAACGCATCTCTGCATTAATTAATGCGTTAATTTGACAGCTCTAGCAATTACTGATCTTCACAAACTTGCATCTTTTGGTAGCTTGGAGATAATCAGAGTTTATTGCATGCCGTATTAGCAGCCGATTGTCGACCGTGCTGCATAGTGAAGACGGGCGTTGGATTAACGTGTGTGATTACCGGTATGTGATTATGAGCATGTGTCGTCGTCGACATGGACCCCTTAATTCCCAGTCGTCACGTAGCACCGGGACACTGCCGAGTAACGACCTTAGGCAAGTTGTTTACACACATATGCCTCTGTCACCAAGCAGTATAATTTGGTACCGGTGAATCACCGCTGGAACGTAAAGAGGCACACCGCCCGATACACTGGCCCCCTATTCGTGGTGGTCTCGCAGTGTAAAAACTGGTGTTTGGCTGAGGGCCTTAGGAAACGGAGATCAGCGCCGCCCTATGGCTTGGGAAGGACTTTACGTTTTTACGTCACGTAGCAGAGTGAATCAACCGGGCGTTGGCGCCTATCTGTTGTGTCGCCGCTGGTGGCTTGCGACGGCCAGTCAGGCTGTGGCGGTAACGTTACAACACAACAGCGCGTGCTGTCGTGACGTGACGTGTTTTTTGTTAGCATTTTGTCACACATCTGTTGCTTTTTTAAATTTTCTTGACTTTCACACTTAGCAGAAAATTTGCAGAACTATGCATACATATTGAAAATACGACTGCATCTTAATACGTTGCTACATTACCTTGTAAAATATGAATGCCAGAAAACTGAAATATGAACTCGCCAGAGAGGTAATGTATACTGTAGTAACTGTAGGCAGCAATGTTATGACAGAAACAAGTCATAGTAACAAACTTCATCGATCTGGAAATCATGATCAAACCGTCTAGTTCAGTTTCTTTTCAACACTTCACACCAAGTTGAGGTGAAAGAAGTGGTCAACACAACAGCACACGAATTTGGTGCTTAAACGACGAACAATTTGTAGCCGGCCGATTGCGCGTTTGAAACGTGGCAATCATTGCATTGGAAAGGACTGCCAGCCTGCAGCTGATGACGTTTGAGCGAGCAAATTGATTGAGAATTGCTGGATATCTGCGAGGACGCGTGGACGTAATTGCATATTTGACGTGGTTGAGAGAGATGATGCTGTTTGGCTGGTCGTGGCCTGGGGGCGTGTACGACCGACCCACCGTCGGTCAGTGCTGTAACTGATTGCATGTTGTCATGGCTTTACTCCCAGACAGACATTGATGAACGATGCGATTGCTTAGTGCTTCTGACTGCCTTGACTGATAGAGCATCATCCCAGGCTGCTCCTGCTGCTGCTGCGGATACAGCAGTCACTGATGCCTGCTTTGCGCATCCTCTCTTCACGTTTTTGACTCGTTTCGAAATTCTTTAATTCTTGCAATTTGAAACTTGTCTTGAATGTCCTGAAGTAACCAGACTTGTCCTGAAAATCTGGCCATTCTGCACACGTCGACATGATTTCGTCAGGCCGTCACAATATGTAGGCCTGGTGTATAATAAGAATTTGAACGGGTTTATTTTGTGATTGTCCGTAATGTGGAGTAAGCTTTTTGAATGTATTTATTTTTTCTCGGTTAGCTTTTGTTTCTCAACACAAACGCCACTTGGAAGCAGTGACCTATGGGCTAACACAGTGGGTGGTCAACAGTAGGCGGTGGGGCGTATCGGCGCCTGGAAGGGGAAGGCACCAGCATACCCTTGATGTGCTGTATTATTAGATGAGCTAGAACTGAACTGTTTGTTGGGCCTAGTATGTATCAGCAGTAGCAGGTAAAAATTATTGATTGATGGCAAGTAAAGTAAAACGTAAAATTATATAGGCGTAGCTTTAAAAAACCTCCAATGCGCTAGTCATACCAGAAAAAAATGAACATTGAAGCATTCAAAATCATACGCCATATCTCTTGATTTTATCTGGTAGTGAGTTTCAGACCATCCAAGCAGTGACCGAAAAAGACTGGCGTACTCGACGTCTAGGTGCAGTTAGCCCGGTGTTGGTCAGGTGTAGCCAGGAATTTGCTAGGTGGGTCACACACAAAACAGGGGGGGAGGCTGAGAGAAGGAAGAGTCCAGGAGCGAAAAAGTACACCATTACACCGCCACAAAAACCAACACATTTCTACTGCTCTGCTGACAGTTTTGCTGTAGACCAGACTAGTCACAGTCGGCCTGTTTCGCCCGATGATGCCACAGTGAAAAAATTTTTCATTTAGGACATGATGACATGCAACACCAGGGGCTGCATGAGGATGCTGAGTGCTGCTGGTATGCTGCAGGAGTGCAGTGTCTGGCGTCACATCATTCACCTCTCTGTTCACTGTGTCTGGTTGGAAAGAAAGAATCCTCCTTGTTGGTGTTTCATTGCCAGTGTGAGCAAAGTGTATACCTCCAGGCTTTCTGACTGGCTGGCTCACTGACTGCTGTCTCCCAGCAGTGTTTGGGAAATTTGAATTAATACCTTATCACAGTGCAGCACGGTAGTGCTGACACTCTTGTAAGGACTGTGACTGTATACTATTAGGTATATAGGAAATGGCATTTTTGGTGGGAGGTTGGGGGGACTTTGTAACTTCAAAACCCCTTTGTTGACTTTTAATAAATGCATGCTTAAGATTTAAATGTGTATTTTTGTATTTGTGTGTCCAGCAGCGAATACCGCATACAGACAATGCAGTAACAGTCTCTGCCAGTACGTATATACATCACTGTAAAATCCTATGTATATGTTCATCTTTTTATTTTTGTACTAAATTTATGTATTCTATCATTTAATGCTGAATAAAGTTGAATATATAATAATGTCAATTTCGTTGGTTTATATCATAATAAGGCCTACGCCTAGTTATCATCATTAAGTCTAGTGTATGGAGATAATTTGTATAGGATAGTTATTGGTTGAATTCTGCAGTGAAGCGATTGAGCATTCTTATATGTTCTCACCATGCAGCACCGCCAGTGAGCATCAAAATAGAGAGTCGGAGCGAGTCGCCGGCGTTGTACTCACGTGCTGCTGAACTGGACACTTCATGCCAAGGTAGTAACAACTCTTCATTGTCATCATCTACCAAGTCTCACAGATCTTCGACCAAGTCATCAGCCAGTTGTCGACCTGTAGACGATCCTTGCTGCACCCACACCCACAGTGCCGCTGTCAAGTCCCGGTGTACAAGTCCAACACATCACGGAGTTGACTCTGTGAGGAGACGTAGGTCACGGAGTGGATCAAGGTCACCGACTGCACCGACGTTGAAGAACGCTGGGATGGCAACATCTCGCAGTCGCCATTCACGTCAGTCCATCGACATCAAGACAGAATGCACCACACCTACTCTGCATAAGAAGTCTTCAAGGTACTAGGTGTAATGTTAATAGCTAGAAATGCCAAGAGCTCTCATATCTCTGCTGAGAATGGTGCTGTAGCCCAATGAGCATGGCAATGTTGCAGTTTATGCCCTGTGGTAAAGCTTACTGATAGAATTCAGATCACCAGTAAAGTTTAATCACCTCCTTTTGGGGCTATACGCTACTCTCCAAAAAGCTCGTTAAAACTCATTACTACTGCTTTCAGTTTTTGTTTAATGAGTGGCCAATTTTTCCATAGTTGTACTTGTTTTGGGTAAGGCTGGGTTTTCCTTGAGTGAACTATGTTGAATTGTTGTCTTTGGACTTTATAGAACTTCCAGCGATTTAACAGTTTTTCAAAACATGAAGCTTGGCTTCAAGATTTTGTCACATTTTGTGTATATCTGTGTTCACTAAACAATCTTGTTTTAGCTGTTAGTTTAGGCTTAGCTTCTGCTGCAGCCTAATTCGATGATTAGATTTTTTATTGGTTTACATCAAGAAATTCTTATGTGTACTGTACACATGATAGTACTGGTACTGAGTGATATTGTTTAATTCTTATGATTCAATGCTCATTATTGTTTTACTCAGTTATTCAGAATTGGCTATATGTGTGCACTGCTTGCCATTATATGTCACTGAATCATGTCGTCGATGCACCGCTTGTATGCTGCTGTCACAGTGCTGTGTGTGAATCTGTTGTTATCATATCGTTGTTCAGCATACTGTAGGCCTACAGTTTGTATGCAGTTCTGTCTGAATATACTCATATCATATCTAGTTGCACTGAGGCACTGGACCCAGAATGTTGAGATTTGGCCAGTTCTGGATCTGGACCACATCTGCAAAAACCACCAGATATTCAGCTGGATTTGCATCTGGATGTGGATCCTGTCATTCCAGTATGCCGCTAATCATGTCGCTGGTGTGCGTGTTGTACACAGTTTGTATGCAGTTGTGTGTGACTGCACTCGTGTCACATCATTGACGTGTGTGTAATGCTGTAGTTCTGCTGATCGTTTTACTCCGCGTCGTCCACCATCAAGCACTGGACCTCTTCCTTCGTCATCATCATTTCCACTCTTCGCACCATCTGCTGTGCCTGCGTCTTACTTCTCGCCCATCCGACCGTCGTTTCCAGGCCTCGATGCCAGCAACGCTTCCAACCCGTTCAACGCCATGCCTTCCCAGCATCCCAGTCTGCTTGCACCTCCATCTGTTGGAGGACTTCATCCATCTCTGATGTCCTCGACTCTGATGATGGGTCTTACGAACCAGTTCGGCAGCCAGGATGCTTTGCTCGGTGCAGCTGCAAGTGAGTAGTGTCTGTGTGTATTGCTGTTCAGTAACCTGTTTAGTATCATTGCCAGTTCAGTATTTAAATGGTATTAACTTTAAATTGTTTGGTTGATCATTTTCTGTGAAAATTTCAAGTTTGGCTGGATGATTCTCTTTAACAAAAAAAATCTGAAATGTTGCTGTATTTTATTGGTCGGAAACTGTTTAGAATCAATAACTGCAGTAAAAACTAGTAATAGTCTTAATATTAGAACTCTTGTCATTCCATTTTAACTGCAGAATTTTATAAGTGGCAGAAAATCTGTGCTGACTAACCATGATGACGGGTTATCTGAAATATACGTATTACATGGGATTAAATACAGTATGCTTTGGAAGCATTTTATTTCACTGATCTGTTTGTGCAGTGTAAATAACTGCTTGCAGCTGCTTTAATTGCTATTGCATTACCATTAGCCAACAGATAATTGCAGTGTTCTCATATTTTTAAACTGTTGAAACTGATAAATTTTTGCTTTTGCCTAGATGTTTGCGATGAGGATGAAACACTACCTGATGATTTCAGCTGTTTGTAACATTGCTTTTAACTTTTGTTGTCGATTAGCCAATTGTTGTTTGGCGCACACAGTAACTAGTTTGAGGACACTGAACAGTGGACGAGACAATGTTTCTGTTTTGTCCAGTTAAAAATGAGATCAAGACCCAACCCTCCAGAAATATGCGTCAAAATTTGTTCAAAACTTTCTGAGTTATCTTGCATGCAGTCAGGCAGATGCAGACACGTAACTTTGGTCTGAAGATCTTTATTTTCTGTTCTGGAGACAAGATTGAGACTTTCGTGAAATGAACTCAAATCTCGACTTTGGTTTTGATATTATTACACTGGTTAGTTTGAATATATCAGCAAACTGGTTTTGTGGTGTGTAGATCAAGACATGCTGTCTAGACTGCATCAGGAGCTGAATGCTCGGTTCCTGCAGGATCGCAGTCTACTGCCACTAGGTCTGCCATCAGTACCATTCACGCTGCACACAGAGATGCATCAACATCAGCATCTCCATCATCACCAGCATGTGCTAACACCAGGCTCATACTTGCCTACTGCACCAGCACCACAGTCAGCTGCTGCCGGACCCACTGGGCTCTTCCAGCCTCCGATGTCTGAGGTAAATTGTTCACTGTTCAGTGTTTGGATGTGCCTCGTTGTCATGTGATTTTGAACATGGGCAGTTACAGCATATCGTATTCTTGCATGACACACTTTTTGACTGCATTCACAATGCAGTGTGTGTGTGTGCGCTGAGTTGAAATATGACTATGTGGGTATTTCCATTCTGGTAGAGTTTGACACTAATTATTTGTATTAATCTGTATAGACATTGCTGTGATGCACAGAGTTACGAGAGTCATCGCAAAAGTTTCCGGCCTTGACATATTAGACAATAATATTTTCCACGGTCTATACATCAGTGAAACGTAAATACTTTGTTGACTCATACAGGTATGTTGCGGATATGATGTCATGGTAATTTGTGATGTCACAGAGCACTAAACTGAAACGATTTGGAGCACTAACACAAACAGCATAAAATCAGGCTCGTTTTTGCATGACAATTTTTCAGACTGTGGCTGGATTTGTAAAAGTGGAGACCTGTGGAATCTAATTTTGTGAAAACCCTGACAAATACGCATATGAATTTCTCATTTGCATATGTGAATATACGATAGCCTAAATTTGTGATAGCCACAAATAAAAGCATCTGAGTGAATTAGGGTGAGGTGGGCAACTGAATAGTTATTTGATGGCAAGTTGTGTCAGGAATATTTGAGCCAAAAATTATCAAATCTGATAATTGGTTTTCAAGTTACAGTCAAAAATGTCAGGGATGTTTTTTTGAAACACAATGTAGTTACGGGGCCTTTGATGGGCTGAGAGCGATCCCCACACCGTAGTCCTTTAATTTCAGCACTGCACCTTAGTCCAAAGTCTATGGTTACCCATCTGGCTGTTCACGACTTTGACTTAGTACACTAAGACCACTATGCGTACAATAATGACCTAACCCCCAGTGACTATTATCTATTTTGAAATCTAAAATTCGATCATGGTGGTGTATGCTATTCACGATGATGAATGACTCTAGCCTCTTTCCTTGATGCTAAAAATCATTTCTATTTTCATCTCTATGACATCATAAATTATAATGATGTGATATCCGCAGCAGACTCATTATGAGTCAGTAAAAGATATACTTTTTACTGATGTATAGATTGTGGAAAATATTGTCGTCCAATATGTCGAGGCTGGAAACTTTTGGGATGGCCCTCATACATTGAAGCTGCGGCGCCTGGTGCCTTTTTGCTTTTAAGCCTCAGATAAATTGACTTTATTATTATTATTATTTCATTATTATTGTCATTAATTGTACTAATACAATTGCTGCAGATTTTTTTGTAATTCAGCCAGCAGTGAGTACTTTGAATAATCTCAAAGTGATATGTTGATGTATTTGAATTACTCAAACATTTATGTATTGAATTTTTACATTCATTCCTGGTGTGTTTTGGGATTTGTAGAAGTTTCCAGCAGGCAATGATTTGCTATTGCATTCACAGAATTTGGCTGAATTAGCTGAGCGTGACCGTCTGGCCAAACAGGTAATAAACATGCTGCATTTCTGATTAGCCATGTGCTAGACTACTAGACACACTGACACAGCTGTTGTATTAACTGTGCTCAAGTCAGTTTACTGATAGCATTATGAAACCATTTATTATTAAGAAGTGTTGTGTAATTGCCACATTGTTTAGTGTCAGTTTGATCATTGTTTCTGTGCACCGCTGCACACAGATCTGAGTAGTGAGTCTTCTGCATGTAAGGACTGCAGTAGAAATTATTGCAGTTACCATTGCTTTTCTTGACATCTGTCTAGCTGTAAATTGACATTAGAGCTCTATGTGTATGATTTTAAACAGACCATGAAGCATTCATTTGCCACATGCCTAGTGATAAAATTTGACTGCAGATTGCTGAGGCTTTCAGAGCTATGGGTGATGCAGTCAACTGGCTGAACACTATCCTGATTACAGAAGCATTGACAAACTAGCAAATGAAATGAGTGTATAATAGTGTTAATTGTTCGTTTGATCATATTTTATCTGTTGATTTTTGTAACATATCTTTGCATATGTGCGTGTGTGTGTGTGTGTGCTGGCAGTTTGCTGGAATTTCCGGCTTTCCAGGGCTTGGCATTCCTCAAGGCTTGTCAAACTCATTGTCGTTTGGCCAAAATCTTCATCCAAGCGGTGCATTTCAACCAAAGGTTGGTACTAATTTGATCTTTTTTGTAGGCCTACAATTGTATACGTGCATGCAGAAGATTATAGATTCGATTGAAAATACTATATTATATGTATAAATTTGATAACAGCCATTTTTTGTATTTACCCAGTTATTTGAGTTATTGAACAGGTAAAGATCAAGTGCTTGATATAGTGCTGCTTACATGGGTCACCACTTGGTGCTTCATAATCTCAGAAATGGCAGGTGATTGGCAGGAGATAATGATACCCCAGCACAATATGCAGCCGTCTGTTGCCAATGAACAGTTGGACGCAACGTGCAACCAGCAGACATACCACTGCCCTTATCAGCCACACTAGGCCAGGGCCTTCATCCCATGGCTTGTTAGCTACTTCACTCTGTAGCTGGTAAGCTACTCTTCATATCTCATCCAACTCTGGATAGGAGCTGAGTTGAGCTGGTGGCTGGTTAGAAACTGAGATGGTTAACTTGCCTGCAGAAAGTCAGTCATCTACGTAGGCTCTCAGTATTTGTGACTATGCAGTTAGTATAAATGGTGTTGAAGCGTACAGAGCTGTTGTCTGTTTGTTCAAAGGCTGGTAATGCAAACTTGTCAAGTCTCAACCCGGCATCACATCTCTTATTATCATTGCGAGAGCAGGAAAATCTGACAAGGAATTCGTCTTTAGCATCTGTGCCAAAAGTACGTAGAAGGTTTCATCTGTGTTTCTGTGAAGTTGTAATGGCTTGCTCCGCTGTGCTGTCAACTTGATACATTATTAGCTTAGTGCTTTATAGTGAAATTTTTGATGTTGACTGTTTGTTGAATTGCATCAGAATTATATATCCACATCAGCATACTGATTTGTCTGTAATGTTCGGATACGAGGGTCATCCCAAAAGTTTCCGGCCTCGACATATTAGACAACAATATTTTCCACAATCTATACATCAGTGAAATGCACATCCTTTTTGAACTCTAATGAGTCGGTTGCGGATATGACGTCGTTGTAATTTATGACGTCACAGAGCATTAAACAGAAGCGATTTCCAGCGTCAATAAAAAAGGCTTGAGTCATTCATCATCATGGATA
>Ga0056128_1001815_pt1 | contig 24626 bp, 11 predicted proteins | sample WorMetLIZISLAND2_FD_71113 | JGI IMG/M metagenome (GOLD analysis project Ga0056128, IMG submission 71113) | Marine gutless worms symbiont microbial communities from Max Planck institute for Marine Microbiology, Germany - Olavius geniculatus... ... | reverse complement strand
TGCGAGGTGCACTCATTTTCCACCTCACCTAATTTGCGTCATCACCTTACCGTGTTAAACGCAAATGTTCCAAATTGCTACATAACGCCGAATGTTGTTATCTGCAATAAACTTTTAAAGCCTTAATTAGCGCACAATAAACAAACGGTGCTTTATTTAGCAAAATTATAAGTTTTTATAACACCTGTGTTCAAAATTGTCAGAAGAAAGTTTATCGCTCCAAAATTGCTGACGTCGATGAACTCAAAACGCGTCTCGTCAACGAGTGGGTGCAGTTCGACCAGTCGATCATTGATGCCGCGATCAGCCATTGGCGCCGCCGTCTGAGAGCTTGCGTCCGTGCACGTGGGGCACACTTCGAGCACAGGTTCTGTCAATTTTGAACACAGGTGTTATAGGAACTTATAATTTTGCTAAATAAAGCACTGTTTGTTTATTGTGCACTAATTAAGTCAATAGGTTTATTACAGTAAGAAGGCAGGGCCTGCAGCGATGGTTAATAGTTCAAAAGACAAAAAATGCGTCTTGGAAATCGGTGCAGAGGCCGAAAAAAAATTTCCTTAATTTGCCTCTTTCCAACCTACAAAAATCGGTCGTTGTTGTTGTCGTCGTTGCTGTAAAGTAGTAGTCATTGTTCAGGCTCGTGAAGCGGCGGTGGCCCTTCGTCGTGAAAATGACGTCCAGTTAGAGCTGCTGCAAGCGGCGCGTCGAGCACTTTCTGATCTACGCAATCGCTTCGACCTCAGTGCAGCCTCATGGAACGACGAACGACTACGACTACAGACCGCCGCCGAACCGGTTTGTTGTAGTAGTTGTAGTTGTATTAGTAGCAGGGGTTGTTGTTGCTGTTGTCGCTGTCGTTGTTGTCATTGTAGTCGTCGTATAGTAGTAGTAGTTTGTGTGTGACGGCAACGGTATGTCGGACTTATGATTGAAAGGTTGTGGGTTCGACTTCCAGTCGCGTCGCTGTCAATTTGTTACTACAGAGATGGGTGACTCTCTGCGGTCAGGTGAACCATCAATTAACACCAAGGACAACTCAGCCGTTCTTCCCTCCGGGGTAGGTAAATCATGTACTTCTTGTCTGGCTATGGTCAAGACGAAGCGCGTTCACCTGTGTCGCGTAACAGCTAAAACTGTGATGATTGTGATTTCATATGGCAGGTGACACTCCGTAGCTTTGTGACGGGTTTTCTATCAAGAGCTATGAATCGCCGTTATATCTCTGTAAAGATTAAACTTTCTGTTCCGTTATTATGTGTGTGTGTCCATTGCCTGGAAAGGCCTTCCCAAAATGACCTATACTGCGTCGGGCGGGACGTTAAACCCCACACACTTACTTTATCTGTACCTTTTATTTTTAGTAGTAGTTTGATTGGCAGGTGGAGAGGTACAGTGAGCGAATCAATGAACTGGAGAAGACGATTGACCGGCTGACGTTGGACGTGCACTCGGCAGAGACCAAGTGTCAAGCGGCGCAGAACAGACTCACTGCTGAACAAAGCGTCTGGAAGACCGAACGCACCGCACTCGAGGATAAACTCAAAAAGGCGAGAGAGCCGATTCAGTATCACATAACAATGGCATTTCTACACCCTATTCACTTTTTCAACACTTCACCCACATGAACTCACGTGCGATTAAACCCCCCGCCTCTCCATTCTGAATTGCATCGAGCCACGGAGCGTTATGTCGAATGCTGTATTGTGCGTGCTGTGTATCTCTCATATATTGGTTTTGGTCAGTTGGTTTTCAGGGAAATCACTCAAGTTATTACCACGTTATGTCCATTTATGCCCAAAATGCACCAAAGCTGGTACTGATGACCGGGGGACTGTAGCATTGTCAATTCATCATCAGACTCAGTTTCTTCTTCTTTTTTCTGCTTTTTTGTTTTTTCTCCTTTTTCTGTTTCTTTTTGTTTTCACCCTTTTCCTTCCAACATCGATGACCTCGAATGATCTTGAGCCCTAAAAATAGGGTTTTAGTGATTTTTTGGCAATTTTTGGCTGCAAAAGAGTAAATTGCGACGAAATGGGTGGAGATAGACCAAAATTATCTGCAAACAGGAACTGCTATAGGCTCTCGCGCGTCTCCTGAGCATTAGCTCAGATTTCTTGTTTTTGCACGTTACATCGAGAAGAAACTTGACGTAAATGGCTATAGTTTAGCCCACCTTATCTCAATACTATTGCTACGCTACTTTGTGAAATTCAGAAGTCGTAATTTGGCTGTTTACAACAATGAATTCATGCTGGGTAGCGCATACAATGTATGTGTCGGCTCAGAAATAATTCATTGAATAGCGACAAACACGAGTAATAATTATTATCTCAGAGAAAGTCTTACATGTTACATCATATTATTTCTATTACTGTGTGTACTCAAAATGGCCTCCTCGAGCACGAACGCAATTGGTGGTGTTGACGCGACTCGCCCACAGCCCGTTCAATAACGCGCGACCCAGAGCAGCTCACTGGCTGTTGATGCACCATTTTATTTTATCGACGTACGGTCTTAGAATCAGTATGATTAATGTTGGATATGTTACAGATTTTCAAAGATTTTCTGGTCTCAGTGATTTTCTGAGCTGACACACGCCCTCCCCAGTTGATTTCATTGTTGTAAACGACAAAACTACGACTTCCGCATTTCACAAGGTAGTGCAGAGACAGGTATAAGGTAAGGTCGTCTAAACAATAGTGATTTACGTCAATTTTTTGGGTATTGCTTGCCAAAAATTATCAAAATCGGCCAATGTTTCATGGAGTTATTAAAAAAATAAAAGTTTCGGGTTTTAGGATGCAAAATAAAAATACGTTTCGGCCCCCGAACCCCGATAGCGGAACTTATAGTGCTTCCCCAAATTACAAATTACTATTATCACAATTACTGTTTGTTGTGATAACCTATGAATATGTTAGTTTATGGCTCTGGAAAAACCTGGAGAACTCGGGGCATTTTTCTCCAACCTTATTGCCACCCTGAAACTGCTGCTGTCTTGCGGCGATTCCGCATCGTGGCAAATTCCTTTGGTTTTTGTTTTATTGATTTACTGAGTTTCTTCCTGTAACAGGTGTCGGAGACGACGACGGTCGAAGCTCCTAGTTCCAAGTCGACGTCGTCTTCGTCGGCGAGCACGCGCAGAGTGGCCGAGTTCAGGTCAGACAAAATTATGTCTTACTTATAATGCGTGGGAAGTTTGTTTGTCTGTTTGTTTGTTTGTCTGTCATACCCCTCTGGCGCCTTCTATGTTGCACGGTTGCGGACCCCGACCGCGGCGTTTGAGTCTTTAGGCCTTAGGTACGGGCGTCTACACCTTGCACCCCACCTCTCCCTAAGGGCAGCCTGAGGGGGCTGAGTTGCCGGCCGGCCATCAGTATAGTGCTTAGCGCAGCGTGTGACTTAAGGTAGGAAAACATTAGCCGTATAATCTCTGGTGTTAGTGGACCAAAGTCCACCATTTCTTTATTCAACGCGGTATTGATTGTACTTGATAATGGTTTTTACCGGTTGTCGATATCTTTATTCGTTCCAGAGATATTTGCGATCAAACTCGAAAGTTGTTGTAAATCGCACTGATTTTTGAAGGTTTTTTGCTGTCCCAAATTTTAAGGGTGGTGCTCCCCCCAAAAGTTGTACACGCGTTATCGCCTCCGTCTGGCAGCACGTCACATGGCAAAGTTTTATGAAGCTACTTCCCCTGGCTCCAAAGTTCTTGCGGCTAATACGCTACATTTAAGCCAATTTTGACCCCACTCCCTTTGAAAACAGTTGTAAGGTGGACCTCCCGTTCTCGTTGGGGGGTGCGCTAGTGAGACTTAGACATTCTATAGCGCGTGTATAAATTTTAAGGTGCAGCATTTCTTAGGGGCCAAAATATGGTCTTCCGAAAAATGTCGATTTGGGTGGGTACGATTTCACCGCTTAATCATCGTGATTAGTGGACCGAAGTTCACCAAACTTTTTTCGTTCAACGCGTGAGGAATCGCGGTACAAGACGTACTTGTCCAATTTCGAATATTTTCATCTTTTCCGGAGATATTTGTTGTTGAACTTTGAAGTCTTCCTAAATTGGGCCAAATTTTGCATGTTTTTGGCCCCTGAAATTAGCCAACTAACCGTTGTCGTTAGTGGACCAAAATTTACCAAATTTTGTTTATTAACGCGGGAGGGACGATAGTTGATAATGTCGTTTACTGCTTATCGATATCCATTCCAGAGATATTCGAATTTGAAAGTTGTCCTAAATCGCGCCGAATCTCGGACGTTTTTCGCTATCCAGAATTTTAAAGGGGCGGTGTCCCAAAATTTGTACGCACGTTATCAGCCCCACTTAGCACTACGTCACGTGGCAAAGTTTCATTAGGCTACTGCACTTGGCTTTAAAGTTATGGTGGCTAATTCGCTACAATTAAGGCTAATTTTGGACTCCCCTTGAAAAAATGGAAGGAGGACCCAGGTCCCCGGTGGGGGAGCGCTAGCAAGACTTAATCATTCTATGACGCGTGTAAAAATTTGGGGGCGCAGCACCCCCTAGAGGCCGAAATATGGTCTTCCGAAAAAGTCGATGTGGGTGGGTATGATTCCACATCTAGATGTCCTCATATAGTGGACCAAAGTTCATCGGACTTTATCCCCGAACGCCGGAGGAATCGCTGTCGATCGAGTAACTCACCGATTTTGAATATCTTTATCCCTTCCGGAGGTATTCGCCGTCGAAGTTTGAAGTCGATCGAAATTGGGCCAGATTTTGCATGTTTTTCGTCCCTAAATTTTTTTGGCGGAGGCCCCATCGAAATTTTGGACAAGGATTTTAAAAAAAAACACACTTCCGAGCATCGCGCAAAATTTCGCGCCGATCTGGCCACGGAGCTCGTAGATTACGCGAAAAGAAAAAGAAATAAATGCCAGCAAAACATAAGTCTTCCCGAAAACTGTCGTTTCCGGGCGGACTAAAACACGCGAAGTCAAAAATCTGAAAATTTGGAGCCCAAATTTGCAGTCGGTCGCAGTGTGGTTTTGCTCTCGGTAATACACAAGACAGCATCTACGCCAAGCCCAATTAGTGGATTACGTTTGGAACTTTTTCATGGATTATGCGCGTTTTTAATTTTACTGTAATGGGCTGTCGTGTGGGGTAATGATTGTACGGGCGTAGTGCTGTAGCACGTTTTAGCTGTCGTAGAGATGTCAGTCCGTCCGTCTGTCTGTCACATCCTGTATCAAAATGGTGCAAGCGATGGTCACGAAATTTTCACTGTTGGCTGCCACAAAGACTTTAGTTTTTTCATGACAAAATTTTACATGCCGTTGTGTGATGAAATTTCTATTAAACAAAGGCATCAAAAGGGGTACCTCTCCCCCTGAGAAGTCGTTGTTTTACCGTCATCGACTCGTCTACTGTGGTAACGGTTGTAGATAGGCACAGACTTGATGCTTGCTATGATAAACACTTTTTAAACAGCAAGTCTGTTATAATCTTGCTTCTATCTTGCTGCTTATTATAGCCAGCACTCCTGGCCAGCTTTTCAATGGCATTAACATCGACGACTTTGAACAATCTTGTAACCCAGAGAAGGGTTTTATGATTTTTTGCAGCTTTTAGCTGCGGCGCACATTGTAACAACGAATCGTGTCGAAATGGCTGTAGACAAACCAAGACAGCGCATAATTCAACCGCAAATTACGTCAACATTACTGAATATAGACCAAGACAATCTGCATATCAAATTTTTAGACTAAAGCATAGATTTTAACCATCTGAGTTTCGATCTCTGTACTGAGACCTCAAATTTTGGTTAGCCTTTCAAAACAAACGAGACTCGAACTAAGAAGACAGACTACAATTTGCAATATTGTTGGCTGCATCGCACAATTAAATAGACAAGAAATTTGAGCTAATGCTCACGAGACACGCAAAAAGCCTATAGCAGTTACGGTTCAGTAGTTTAGCTGAAAATAGGGGTGTTCACGCTAAGTTGACATAAAAATACCAAATTCTCTATCTGGATCGCATAACGATAGTAACGTGGCGCCACTTTGTGAATGATATAGGCCTAGACTTGCGTCGCAGCCTGAAATCACCAAAAATCCATAAAACCGCCTGTTTTGGCGTTCAAGGTCATCCAAGGTCATTGAATTCGACGGCAATCGAGAGCCAGTGTACGACTACCTATTAGTGATTAATAGTAACCTAGGCCCTATCTCGCACAGTTACTGAGATACAGCGACTTATTGGCCCAACATCGCAAATTTTGCCTACCCCCTCTCATTTAGCGCCCTCATTCGGGGTGACCCTCTTCGAATTTATGGAAAAGCTTTACGGTTCCTGAAACAAGAGTTTTCCGTGCAGCCGACGGTGAAGATTTGGTGATCCTAGCTTGCACCGTTTTTGACTGAGCCACCCGTGTGACAGACAGACAGACAAACGCACGGACAGACAGACAGAATTGCGATGGCTAAGACGCGCTGAAAGCAGTAGCTGCTTTCGAGCGTAAAAATTGCGCCGAAATGGCTGGAGATAGACCAAAACAACTTGCGCATGAAATTTTCAGCATTGAACGTGGATTAATTTTTAGTGGTTTGAATTGTGGCCTCATAGGTTTAAAAAGTCCTCGGTTAAGTTTCGTGTGTTGCGTAAAATTTGGGTACCCCTTCAAAGTGTACAATTTCTACCACAAACCACTAATTTAAAATTTTAGTCTGAAAACGATTGTCAATTGACTCAGACTTGCTGCTTATCATAACAAGCACTGCTGACATGCTTTCCGTGGGTACGAACATAGATGATCTCCAATGTTCTTGAAATCCAAAAAGTGGGCTTTTAGTATTTTTGCGATGTTAGGTTGCGAGGCACATTGCATCAGCGATTTGCGCCGAAATTACTGGCGATAGACTACGTATGAAATTTTTTAGCACAAAACGTAAATTTTAACCGTCTGAGTTTCGACTTCTTAGGTTCAAGTAGTCTTCTATGCGGAAGTCTCAAATTTGAGTACTTATTCAAAACGCACTATTGTTTCATTGCACATTGTGCACTGATTTCCCAGGTGGCAGCACCGATGCCGTCGCGCGTTACGTGAGCATTGTTTACAGTCGCTGTGTACTCTTACTCAGTTCACTAAATTTGTCAGTTAAGTAGTTTGTTAAATTCACCTTTACTGTAACCAGGAAAATCGCCAGAAGTCTGCTGTGAATTAATTTATGGTAATGTTCTAGGCTATTAGCCTATACCCGGGAGAGACCATCTATCGGGATTCTGATTCTGGGTCCCGCTGGAGGACTTCCATCCAGCAGACCTCTACTGCTTTGGGTTTGGGGAGTTCAAATAATTTCTGCAAAATATGCTCTGGTTCAGGTCCAAGTTTGAGAAGTTTGGCGGCAAGTCAAAGAGAAGTGAATCGATGGACGAACAACAACAAGCCAAGTACAAGGTTAGTAGATGTAGCGGCAGCAGTGGGAATTCCAATATCCCTTTGATCCCAAATCCATTTTACTGAATGTTGTGTCAATAAAACGACGCACAGGCCTAATTATGTTGCGTTGAAATGCAGTCTCGTGCGCATTTAGTTGCCACAAAACAGATTACGATATAGCTTAGCCAGTGAAACTGGACTAAAACTACCATTGCAATTTGCAACCCAAAAATTACCCAGCATGCATCGGGGGTAAACGTCGTTGCTAGTAGGCTAATGTCACCATAACAACGAATTCTGTCCATTCTACCAAATATCAATACGAAAGCATCTACATCCTCTTTTATCTCTTCATGAAACACTTTAATGCATCAGAGTCTGATTTATGTTGCCTGTTAGGCCTAGTGAAAGTTAGTGATTGATCGTCATGATTGGAGCCTTATTTCATTACAAGATTTGCGGCCAATAACCACCGAAGCGAACTTTTCCAATGAATATGCATTACGACCGCAAAATTGGGACAAAATAGTGATAGAGATCATCGGTTTTTCATAGGGCTTATCTAACAAACCCAATCTTAATCCTTAGGCCCGAATCATGATACAAAATTTCATCAAAATCGAATAAAAAGTGCGGCGGTATAAACGAGTTAAGACTGACAGACGAAAAACTGATTTTTACGCGTGAACGCAGCTACTGCTTTCAGCGCGTCTTAGCCATCGCAATTCTGTCTGTCCGTCTGTCCATCCGTCACACGAGTGGATCAGTCAAAAACGGTGCAAGCTAGGATCACCAAATCTTCACCGTTGGCTGCCTGGAAGACTAGTTTCAGGAACCGTAAAGCTTTTCCATAAATTTGAAGAGGGTCACCCCGAACGAGGGCGCTAAATGAGAGGGGATAGTGACGTAACCAGAAATTTGAATTCCGTGGCTATCCCTTTCTTCACTTTTTATTACTCTTTCTTCCTCTCCCCCTTCCTTTTCATCTCATTTCTCCCCTTCTTTTCCTTTCCTCCCTTTTCCGCTCCTTTCTTTTTTTTCTTTATCACCTTTTATTTCTCTTTCCTCTCTTTAGAAGTAGGACCCCTAAAATCCAGCTAAGTGTCTGAGAGCACTGTACCTTAAACTGTCTTTACGGCGTCTGGGGGAGCCTTAGCCGAAATCGAATTTGGTGCGTTAGGTTTATAGCTAAAGATGAGGTATCTGGTGCTAACGATTTTAGTCCTTTGCCTTAGAATTATTATTGTTGTTTTATTATTACAAACGACAATTAAATTTATTTTACCGTAAGCAAAGATCAAGAATCAAAGACAGGTTCAAAGAAAGCTTCAAAGACAGAATCAACTGACCAAATTTGATGCAGTTTAAACGTAAGTTTATGACTGTCTGTTAGATTGGGAGGGGGGTCGGATGGGCCCCGTGGGCCTCTCTTAATTGTCTACGCCACTGCTCTGAGTGAAATATCTTTGCATTATTGTCGTCGTGTTGGTCGATCGTTAGGCGGAGTTGGATGCCCACGAGGTGAGTCGTGAGTTGCAACGTCAACTTGCGGACGTGCAGCAGACACGGGACGACGAACGCAAACAGCTGCTAGCCAGACTCCAGGATCAACGCACGACGCTCGGTGACGAACTCAAAGACTTGCGGCTACGCAACGCCGCCGTACGTACCAATACTTCAGGTGGTAGCGGCATCGTGGCCAGGAGCAAAAGGGAATTGCAAAATACGGGGCCTCAAAAGCCCCATAACCTATTAGGAAAATTTAGGAGCAAAATCTGCATTCTGAGCAGCTGTCTGCCGAAAAGTCTGTTGGAAATTTTCAGTGTTCCAATTTTAGAGCATTTTTGCACCGGGAAAATCACACGTGTGACACTGTTTTGTTTGTCAGCCTACATTTGTTCCTTGACGTTGGACAGAATTTCCGGATAATACCGTGAGTTTTCCCGGATATTTCCAGGTTTAAAGAATTCCCTGAGTAGCCTAACTCTTTAAACATTTTTTTCTCTATAATGCTGTCCCTATGGGTGCGTAGTTGGAGAAGAAAGTGCGCGAGCTGACGTCACTACAGCGTCAGGTGGTCGACCTTCAGTGTAGACTGGTGGAGGATCGCAACCAATGGCAGCTCGAGGTCTCGCAGCTACAGCGACATCTTGAGGACAGTCAGCGAAACCGACTGCAGCAGAAACAGTCCTTCAGTCAACTACTCGCCGAGGTATAGCTACTGGGTTTCCTTGACGCCGCAGTGAGAACGCACCTTTAGCCATCGCAATTCTGTCCGTACGGTTCGTCTATCACAGGGGTGGATCAGTCAAAAACAATGCAAGCTGGGATCACGAAATCTTCACCGTCGGTTGCCAGAAATAATTCAGCTTTAGGATCCGTAAAGCTTTTTCATACATTCGAAAGGGGTCACCCCGAGCAGGGGTGCTAAATGAGAGGGGTGGAAAAATTTGCGATTTTTCAGCCAATAAGTGGCTGTATCTCAGAAACGGCGCGAGATAGAACCTACTTAGGTTACTATTAATCACTAATAGGAAGTACTGCACTGGCTTTTGATTGCCACGGAAATCAATGACCTTAGATGACCTTGAACGCCAAAGATTTTTTTTCGTGGCGTTGACAAGAAGGGGGAGGAACAGGGAGCCCAGCCCCCAATCCTTCAGACAAAACATAAGCATACTGTACGTTTAAACTGCACGCAATTTGCCAATTTGGTCAGTTTATTTTTTGGGAAAATAATTAAATTTGTTACCGCCAGATCTCATCTTTTAAAGCTAAAATGCACCAAATTCAAGTTCGGCCGGTGGGAGAGTTCACAGCGCTCCCAGATCCCTTAGCTGGATTTTAGGGGGCCCTACTTCTAACGGAAGGGAGGACAGGGAAGGGAGTGGAAGGGTAAAATGTGGAGGGAAAAGGAAATTGTGGGACAAACGGGAGAAGGGGGAAAGCAGAAGAGAGATGAGGCCCCCGATTGAAATTTCTGGCTACGCCACTGGGGTTTTTTATGGATTTTATAGCGATTTCGGGCTGTGACACACATTTTAAAAGCAAATTGGGCGGAAGTCACTAAAATGGACCAGTACAACCTGTATGTGAAATCTTTTTCGACACTAAACGTTGATTTAAACGGTCGAAGTCTCGACACCGTATGTTCAAAGTGGCCTGCGCACGAGGGCATCAAACATGGGTAACCCGTACTCAAAAAAAATATTTTTACCGTTATTGGTTGCGCGATTACGCCCTCCGGCGAGTGTAAGTGAGATACTATAGTATAGATACTACCCTATATACATGTAATTATCGTGTCGAATGTCAACTGCTGGGATTCTTGTGCTTAGATAATGTTCGCAGTTGGCCTTGAAACATGCACAGCTGTCGCGCGTTCCTCTTTGCGTTAGCTGGGCTTTCTTGTTTTCCTTTTGATATTAGGTGACACGGCTGCGCGTGCTGATCGGCGGCGGATTGGAGGTGGGCGGAGTGGAGAATTTCGGTACGGCGGGAGTAGCCGTTACTTCGAGTACCAATAAGCCGCGACTGCGCAGCCTTACACCGAGCGCCGAGAAGCTCCGCGTTTCAACATTGCTGCAGCAGCAACAGACCAAGCACCCCGACTCCTCCATGGACCCGGTGAGAGAACCAACCTTCCCTCCGATTCCTAAACAATTCTTCCATTTTTTTCTCTCTTTTGAACTTAGTTTCTATTTAGCGGCTTCGTGGGTTGAAAAAGTGGGCAGGGCAAGAAATTGCAATTTTTCGATAGACTTCGACAGACAGCCGCAAATTTCGGACAAAGAAGATTATGGGTTCTCAAAATTTTAATTTTCCTCTTAAACTTCGCCAAGACTAGCGCGTCTTACAACCCGAAATTTAGCATTTCTGGCCGATAATTTTCCGATAGGAAAAGTAGGCCTATTTCCAACGATTTTCAGACGGCCAAAAATTTACGAGGGTTGGGGATGGTATACGTGCATTTGGTACAGATATGTAATAAAATGCTGTATTTGTGACATTTTGTAGTCGTTGTTACACGACCTCGCTCAGGTACGTGTGCTGTTACTGCACTTTTGCTTTGTCATTTTAGTAGGAATGGGAGCGGTATTGATGTCTTTACTTACTATAACGAAAGTCCGTGTGCGTTTTTATACGATTCGACAAAATGATCGGTTTAAAGGCATGTGCAAAGCGACAGAAATGAAATGAAATGAAACGAGAGTTCAGTTGCGTCTGCAGGAGGGGGCGCTGAAAATGACGGACATGATCATGGCGGATTATCAAAATGTCCAGGCATGAATTTGACAGACGTGAAATTGACGGACCAAGTGTTCAGGCATGAAATTTCCGCACATGAAAATGGAGGACAAATTTAGACAAATTGGCAGGACCTGAAGTAGCCTGACATGAAATTCACGGACATAAAATTGACAGACATGAAAATGCAAGACATGCTTCAAGTGGCTGAATATATAGGTCTATATTTAGTAGATTTCAGTTTATCATTGCTCACCTGTAGCTCATTTTGTATTGATGTTTCCGTAATATTTTACGCATTTTAACATATTATACAATATGCGTATTATACAACTTACTTTGCTGTTGTGACTTGTGTTCTGCCGTTGTTTTAAAAAGAATTGCACACTGCATTGTAATGTAATTTATTTTCAAACGATATAATAGGCCTATCTTGTCCTCTAATTTCGTGTCCGTCATTTTCATGTTCTTCATTTTCAGTCAACCCCAACAGGAATGTACTAGGCACACGAATTGAAATGCATAGACGCAGTTCAGTTTATTTTCGTAGCTTCTTTCTGTTACCGTTTGCCTGACTAAAACTCGATTGTGCCTTATTATACGTAGAAATTCATCAAAATTGGATTTTTTTGACCCAGCTGGGTGAAAATGCAACATTTACACACAAATGTTTCGTTCACTAAATAATTATAGAGTAAACAACGTATAGTTCTAAAGTCCAGATTTCGCAAACGGCGTACAGACTACAGAATCCCCTCCACCAGACCATAGAATGCAGGGCTGCACCAGCTGAACGTCGTTTGAATGTCGCAACGCGCCATAAAGAGGCCCTCACACGGCCGAAATGTCGCCCTGCTGTCTAACATTCTCTGGTCTGTGGGGACCCCCTTTTTGGGGCCCCTGTTCGGCTGAACCTGCTGAACAAGATATTACTTTCTACACGCTTTTTGGAAGTTTCGTTTAGCTTTTGTGACATTTTCTATACTAGGGCCAAACTGTTTTTGTGCTCTTGGTTGCCGTCCGTCTGTAGATTAAACCTGCCTCCCTGAAATTGTTATTGAACCATTAAAAGTATTAGCGCAGTTTTTAGTTTGTTTTTAAAGTTTTTCTCAAGAAAAACTGTTTGCGTTAGTCTGTTATGCGGCAGCATCTTTAGGTTAGTTTTCAGGTGTGTTCCGTTTAGTGTGTCAGTGTGTTTTTCCGAGTTGCTGTGTGACGTTGCTACGTGAGTTGCTACGTGACGTGCGCTAATACAAAAATAAAATTTGTAAGAAAAAAATGCCCCTACTTATTTTCCGGCTGCAGCTGGCAGCACGGAAGTTTTTAGGCCTTCTAGACTTGATTGTGATCGATTGGCGGTGATTCAGGCAATTGAGACGACATCACGACTAGCACACGAGCTGAGTCAACCCGTTCAGACGACAACACCAAGAACTGACCCATCACAACGATCGAATCATCTATCTGCACCGTTCAAACGGTCAGTCAAGCATTGTTTCGAGGCCAAGACCAAAGTCATCAAGGCCGAGGCCAAGGCCACGATTTTTTTACCCTCAAGCTGTCCTTGAAGTCGAGGTTAGCCCTCAAAGACTCCATCCCTATAAGGTGCGGTAGGAGTTTAGTAATCACTTAGTAATCGGACGATTATATTTTTTCCCTAACTATAGCCTATTTTTGACCTAAGCCAAATACTGGTGCCACTTTGTGAGAATGTGTCTTCATAGTGCAAAATAGTCTTCAGCTTCAGCCTGTGCAGCATGTCTGTACCTATCTGCAACGGCAAACTAACGTTTTTAGGGGAGGGGAGTGCCTTTTTGATGCATTTCTTCGACGGGAACCCCCTCACCCAGGGACAAAAAATGCTGTCACGAAAAACTAGAGTCCGTGGGGCAGCCATAGTGAATATTTCGTGATCCCAGCTTGCGTCGTTTTGATACAGTACCGCAGTGTGACGGACGGACGGACGGACAGACGAACAGACAGACCGACAGACGCCTTGACGATGGCTAAGACGCGCGAAGCATTGTGTTATCGCGCGTACAAATGAAACAGCAATCATATTTTGTGTTACATTGTAAGAACTAGGAAGTTGTTTCTGTGATAAAGCGAATGCACAAGATAATAGACCTCGGAGTCGACCCCCCAGAAAAAAAACTCGACTGGGGTCAATGAGGGCGTTGCAAGTCGAGTGGGGTTGATTTTTTTCCAAGTCGAATTTGTTTACAAAAATAACTTTTGTAATTGATTTATGCAGGCCAAAGTCAACTTTAACTGACTCTAAACACAAACGTATGATTAGGTTTTAAGTGATTTGACATTTGAAGGTGTGAACAATATGATTTGTGATTTACGAATGAGTTGAATATTTTGCATCTTTTTTTCTGACTGATTTCCGATTTGGAACTGAGATTTGATTTGCATCATGTTGTTAAAACTAGCTATCCAGGGCGCTCGGCTGGCGGCGGACTGGTGCGTTCATCGTCCCAGGACTCCGAGACGACCACATCAGAGAGCTCGTCAAGCGGCTACGGGACTGCAGTCAGCCTTCGCGGCACTGGTGCCGGTGGTGGTGGTGGAGCCTCGAACGCATCCAACCGCGGGTCAGTCGATCGGGTTTTACATGCTCATGTGTGATGTGAACCGTGAAGCGTTTGGGTGTCGGATTTACGATCGAGAGGTTGTGGTTTCAATTCCTGGTTGAGTCATTATCAAGCGTTAATGCTATTTGTATGGGTGGCTGTTTGCACACAGTTAAACCATCTCGGCATTATAACCAACCACCAGGGTCAACTTAGCTTTCTATCCCTCCGAGGTAGGCAAATGGAATACCGGCCTGTCTGTAGCTGATGGTCTTAAGGCAAGACGCGTTCACCAGTGTCAGATAGCAGCTATCGCCGTCACCGTGTGATCCCATATTGCAGATGACTGGTAAGCAAATTATCAAATCCAGTAAGAAATTCCAGTGCTTGATGAAACGGACGTGTGTATTGACAATCGCATTGAAGTGGTCATTGTTTTATGTCAAAATCGAGGTCACAATAGTTTACGATGGTTTACAATTTCTTGAACTTTTTATTTTGTAATGCATGTTTTACTTCTGCTTTTTATTTTCAGTTAATTTAAACCCGAATCATATTTTAATTTTAATTTTATTTTTACAGGTCGTTCTACGCGTCGGGTACGCAGAGCGCATACGGCTCTCGCGACGCGTCGCCCATTGACACAGGCCCGCGGCGTCGCGTGTATCCGGCCGTCCCTCCGAGCATGATAATCACTCGGCCCACGGCACACCAGCTGCAGCCGCGGGCGTCGTCTGTGGAGCACGGATCAGAGTCAGCTGCTGCAGAGGCTGCGGACAGCTGGTTGCCGCTGACGTCGAGTGACATACTAAGACTGTACGAGCGACTGAGTGTCATCGAGCGCGAGACGCAGCGAGACATCACACTCGCACACGCCACCAACCTGCTCACTGCACCCGATACACGAGGTATGTATCTTACAGCGATGTGGTCTCGGTCAAGTCGTCTCGGGCTCGAGACGGTCTCGAGACGTACTATATAACGTCTCGTCTCGGGTCTCGGACCATTGCGTCTCGTCGAGACGATTTGTGCAGGCGCGTGACGTGCATAGCTGTAGTTAAACCGTCGAGTCGATTCTAGTGGTTATTGTAGCACCCCAAGACCCAGGGGAAAATACAACCACGCGGATACTAAGGTCGAGGCGCAGGCACCGCCGAGGGCTCAGGGTGTGGGGGGGGGGTGGGTGTCCCTCTTCTCACAAAAAATGTTTAAGCTTTTCGCCCTCAAATAACGAGCGGATATAACATAGTAGATATTAGACATTTGGGTTTTAGATGGCATTACGAATGCACTGCAGACAAAAAGGCTGAGAACTGAATTTGTCGCACTGATTGCTTATAGTTATACCAAGTATAGGCCCCTTATAGGGCCTACACAATTTGGTTCATTTTATTTATTCCCAAAATTTCCAGAGAGGAGACTCAGAGCCCAGTGTTTGAACCCCCAACTGATTTCTCAGCCCACCCAACACACTGTCAAATTATTATGTACGGGGGTCAGCTATATTATACATAGGCCTACATACAATTTGCATCGTAATTTTAATCCGGCTACGAATCCAACCGTCGAAAAGGTTAACCCCCAGCTATTTTTTCGCAATTTAAACACTGTCAAAACCTTCTGGGGGAATTCCTTGCGGAAACTTGCCTGGAAATCGAATAATCGCTGGTTGAGTTATGCTGGTGAATCGTAAAATTTAGCATCTTGACCACGCCGGCGGCTAATAGCTTCGCGAGACTGGTGGCGCCGTCTGGTGACTGCCGATAAAGTGCTTTGCCCTTAACGAGCAAACAACTATTGGATTGTGAAATAATGTTTGCAGCTAAAATATTAGCTACGCTTACGCTATACAGGATGTTTGTTATATTAACAGCTTTCGACACAGAAAAAATATACTACGCAAAATGACCTATTATTATTATTATCTAATTTGGCTGAAGAGTCAGAAGAAACCTGTTGCAAGACCGACACCTTTACAAAAGTCGACACATTATTTAAAATAGGCGAGTTTGGTGTAGGTCTATAATTCTGTCATTACTGTCAGAACTATAAGTACTGAGCTGGAAATGCTATAGGCTTTCGCGCGTCTCGTGAGCTTTGCTCAAATTTCTTGTTTTTCATTCTCATCTAGGAGACTGAGCTAAGGCTGCGTTCACGTAAACGAGTACGAGTTTGGCACTGTACGGGTTCCTGTATACGAGTTCCGGCAAACACGAGTTTGCGTGTATTTCAATGGCGGCCGTTCACATACATGCGAGTACGGGTTACCGGTAAATTTCACCCGCACGAGTAGTTTCTGCGCAGGTCGTGTTTTTATCCAACTCGTAGAAAGTAAACTACTCGTAAATAGCATTAATGTAATTTATAAAAATCGTGGCGCATATTTGACGTCACGACTGACTTCATCGTAAACTTGTTTATCGTTAGAGATGTGCGGTTTTGTAAAAACAGTAACTTGCGGGACGACTGGTTGGGTCGGGAAACCATCGACCCGATCCGCAACGTTTGCAGGGCTTGGCCAAAATTGAGGTGCCCCGATACAGGGTACAAGTAACTCGCCAGAGCTCGAAAAAATGCCCAAAGGAGGTCTTCTTTGGGAGCTCGTGGCCCCGCCGTTTGTGAAGATATCCGGATTATTTTTTACTGTCTGCTAGAGAACGACCAGCGCTAACGAACTTGTGCGAAAATATTTTCCCTGCACACAATGGACGGGCTTTCGGCAACAGCGAACACGGCGGGAAAAAAAATTGACAATTTTCGCGCCGCATTTGGGGGCCTGCGACCTCAAAACCCCGACACACACCCCTCAAATGAGTCGCGCGTTACGTTCAGGGATACCTGTTCTACCATATCCATCACACAAAAATTTTGAGCCGCTTGCAGTTTTTCCGGAATTTTTTTTTGAATAATTGTCATAAATGCCGAAAGTATTGGGTTAACTTAGGGGACGATTTTTTAGACCTAAGGTTAAAATTTGGAAATGCGCACCTCCGAATTCTAAATAAGAGCTTCTTTGACATTCTGGTGAATAAAATGAACTGATCCGCACCATAGTTTATCAGACTTGATTTGTACCGAAATCGACCCTCCAAAATCGGTGGAATCACTTAACATTCGCCACCTCGTCCTTCGTTCAATCGAGGGGGCCGAAATTTTGCCAGAACACGTCCCCCCTCGGAGGCTCTCTGTGGAAAAAGAATTCTTTTCACGCACCCTCAAAATCCCTTTGATGTATTGCCCAAAATTCTGCCCGCCCCTGACCGGCCCTCGATGTCCCCTACAAATGGCCAAAATTTGGTGCACGCAGCGGTTATAGCATTTCGGCTAGACAAAAAAGTGGGTTGGGCGAATGCCAAGTCAAAGCATGCAAGAATTCCTCAAGCGCGGAGTAAGCTTGACACTCCTCTCACATTGAATTAACTTTGAGGTAGGTCCAAGGGCCCTCGCCGGCCATGTCATCATCATGATGGTCGTGTCTGTATGGTTGTACTCGTAGGTCGAACGTTGACGAAGAGCGCTTCATGTACGTCTGCTTCAGAGCCGAGCTTTGATGATTCAAGGACCCCTAGCTACGTAGTGACGTCTGGAACAACGTCTGGAGTAGCAGGGGCCGCCAGTGCAGGGACCTCCTCCAGTCAACTGACCCCGGGAGCAGGGGCGGCTGTTAGATCAGCCAGCGTGTCCCCACGCAGCGCCCGCCGCCGTTTCTTTGACCAGTACCCGCCCCCCGCCGTTGAAGCGGGGGCGGAGGCGGGGCCTGAGAGCTCGGGATCGTGCGGTGGTAGGCGTGGCCCGGGCCGCCCTGATCCCGCCCACGCCCCGCGCTCGGCGTCCGTCAGCCGAGGCGAGGGGGGCGGGGCCGACCCGGCGCTCAGGGCGCGTATATCGTCGGCTGCGACCTCGTTCTTCCAGTCTATCAAGGACAAACGTAAGGTAAGCTTACGCGAACTGTATTTATTCGCCTCATCGTGATTCGTGCGTTAAGAAGTAGCGGAAGTGGGTACACTGTAGGGAGGATCGGGATACAGAGGGAGGGGCAATTCGGCCCTGCCCCCTTTTCACTCATATGCGGTGGCCAGAATCTATAATATAAAATAGGGATGTTTTGGTTATGGACTGCGATTGGCTGGCTCACGACGTCATATACACGTCTCACCATGGCGACGCATCACCAGCATCATTATAGCTAGCGGCTACGCTGCAGCGCTGTGTATCGAGGCCGCAGACCGAGTTGATGCCTGAAGGGCCGAAAATGGAGGCCACAGGCCGATACTATGGCGACGCTCCCTGTCCGCTTGTATTGTACTGTCTCAGAAGCAGGGCACGTTGGTGGGTTAAATGGCTATATGGTACTGCTCTTCATGGAAAAACCTATGTTACAGAGCTATATACGGAGCGTCTACTCCAATAGACAGCATTGTGAGATTGATGACTGTCTCTAGGATAACAGGGAAGATTATTATCTGTCCCATTGCAGATTATGAAATCACTTCTGTCACTGTCACACTGTCATTCTGTCTGTAACACTCCTACGGCCGCAATTTTGCAGTGATTTGGGGCCCGAAGAGTAAGATCGAGTTTGTTTGGCGCGAAAATCCGATGACTTTTTCCCATATTTTACCCCATTTGTTACCCCGTAATGCATTTTCAATGGGAAGGTTCTTGTACCACAGTAAAAATTCGTGTGAGCTTAATAGCTTAATAGCTCAAAAAGCGCGTCTCAGCGGCCGCTATAGGCACAAAAAAAAAGAAAAATAATTTAATCCTGTCAAATTGAGCCATCAGCCCCCAAAATTGTGATCACTGCATTTTCAATGGAAATAAGCTTGTCAGTTACAGTTATGCCACACCCGATTAACATTTTGCAACATAAAGTCGCTTCTTTGCGAATTATTTCAACAAAACGGTCATATTTAATGTTAGGCCCCTATATTAAATTTGTTAAGCAACTCCATGCGAGTACTGTTATTTAACATTTGTATGCCTGCATTTTAAGTTGCTAACACAAATGTGACAGCATTTCTTCGTGTTGTTGAACTTTCACGTAGTTAATAAATATATCCTTTGCAGTGTATGCCCATAAGAGCGTTAAACGCTGAAACGCACAAGTTATAATAGCGTGGCAATGGGACAAATACCTCGTTCCACAGAACGTATTTCTAGTTATAGAACTGCCATTATCGTTTCATATGCGCAATTATAACCAGCAGTTCTTACAATTTTAGGTTTCCGTTCGTTCTTTGTGTTTTGTGTTTCATAAAGGTTAAACTATTTGTTTCGTTATTATGTGTAGCCTATGTGCAATTTTGCCTGCAAACGTCGTCCCCGAAACTGCGTCGGGTGGGACGTTAAACCCCACTCACTCACTCACTGTACGGAGCGTCAGCGGCCATATGATTTAGCTGTCCCTGAGGGATGGAAGGTTGAGTTGACTTTGGTGTTATATGTTTATTGATTTACCTGTCCGCAGACAGTCACGTACCCATCCAAGTAGTAACCACTTGGCCAAATTCGGATTCAAACCTTTGATATTGTATCACAAGTTTAACGTCTTAACCGTTACACTACCAAACCACCGTGTTTAGGCAGACCAAGAAAACGGTGATGGATCACTATTTAACTACACTAAGCCTATGTCCCAAAAAACAAGCGACTTTTTGAATAGTTTCGTCGTAAATTTTTAACCAGTTTTGACAACTCTGACAGTTTGTTGTGTTCTGTACGCTATGCATGGACTTGATTATTTTGTTTACGTAAGTTGTGTGTTTTTTTATTATTTGCATTTAGCCTTTGTTTCTACCATGTTTATGGTGAATAAAGCTTCGTGTGTGTAAGAGGTGAAGTTACAACGTAGTGTAGCCACAATCACAGGTGAGGTGGGCAAAATTATGATTGTTTGAAATTTTACACGTCAAGGTTCTTCTCGATGTTGCATGCCAAAAATTACTAAAACCGGTCAATGTTTCTCGGAGCTGTGCAAAAAAAAATAAAAGTGGCTTGGTATTTTTGGGTGGAAACGATGTATTAAGTACTTACTTACTTACTGTCTGGTGCAGTTGTTCGGTGCGAAGAAATCGTCGAGCGTGGACAGTGCTACTGGGACGTCAATTGCTCGCATTGGTGCCGTCGTGTTGACCGAGCCTGCCGCACCGTCAACGTACAAGCCACCCGACATACCGGACCCGTCAACACAGCAGCGTTTGACGGGTATGATTATTCACCAGATGTCGCCACCACTGTCAGCCAATAGCCACTTTATTGCTAATTGTCAACAAAATGCACCAGTGAAAGAATTTTGAAAATCCGTTGGCACTTGACGAAGATATGGACCTTAAAATAGTGGGCTTTTTGTTCTGACTGCAATAACTCTTGCGTACATAGCAAACTGGTCGAGTATTGAGCGTTATTATTCGCCAGATGTCGCTATAGTCAGTCGACTTGCAATCATATACGCTATTTAGTTGCTTGTTCGCTTAATTATTAACAACATCAGTGTACTAACTATTTTGTCGTAGAAATATTAATACTAGGTAAATGCAGCTGTTCGAAAGTGGCTCGGAACACCTTTAAAACTTGCACGTAGTGTAGCGGTTCTGAGTTGCGCGGAAAAACCATTATAATGTGGACAAGCTCTGCATAAGTATTGCTTTGAAAGCTACTGAAAATTCAGATGAGGAGGTAGTGATTTTTCGGATTGAGGTACACGAGAGCACACCGTACAAAAACGAACAAACTGCGCATGACCTGAGTACGGTGCTGCAAGTCGCGTATAAAAGCGCGTAAATAGCGGCGTGACGTAACTGAACTGAACTGGTCTTACCGTCTAACACGGTTTTGTTTTTGTCGAACTGACCAATGGCCAAGCAGGGCGAGCCTGTTGGACATTGGATGACGCATATACGCACGCGTAGTACATGCCAGTTCAGTTTAGTTCAGTTACGCCGCTTTGTACTTAACTCATTAGACAACGTTGTTGTCTTTTTGCTTATGCGCAGGTGAGTCCGGGGGCGGGGCCAGCAAGACGCTGGGCAAGCTACATCGACGCAGCGCTAGCAGCGTGGATGTCGTCGCTAGCTCCTCCCACGCTGCTGACGCTGGCGCCTCATCCTCACAAGAGCAGCATGCGTCCACACATCAACGATCTTCATCTGCTACCAGAGAAGGTAGGCCCCTAACTATATATCCAGTGGCGTAGACGCATTGGCGTAGCCATAGGGAGGCACTGGGGTCACGTGCCCCTTTCCCTATGAACTTACTCAGTTACTCAAAATAGTGCCAAAATGCACCAAAGCACTTCATTCTACGCAACAAAATCCGAAATTTTTTTTTGGGGGGGGGGAGAACATAGCTCCCTCCCCACACCCTTTTTCGTGGGTAAGGGACACTTTTCCCCACGCTTCACCCCTTAAGTGCCCCCTGCATCCAGATCCTGGCTACGCCACTGCGGGGAAGGACTATATGGGGAACAGTGTGGGGGATGAGGGGGCATATCACCCACGTAAAATCTCCAAATATCGCTCAAAAACTGGTTCTTATAGGTATAGGCCTACGTGCTGACTTAGGTGTCAGTAGGTATAACTTAGGGCAACTGCCCCCGCCCACGCATTTTTTGACGAGTTTGATAGGTGCCCCGCCCACTTTTGGCACACCCTGGTACCTTAATATGTGTCCGCCTGTAGTAGGCCTTGGTAACCCTTACCCTAAATCGCACAATAGTAGGGTATTTAGGGCTAAATTAGGCCGCCTATTGGTTGCTTTCTCAACTTTAGCTTTCAGTAATTAATTAATTATGCTAATTAACCTATTTAAATAGCTAATAGCTAATTTAATTATTTTTCTAATTTACCATAACATCCTTCTTGTTGGGGTTCATACATACACCCAGCACGTTTTACACGCTATGGTCGGAACGCCGCCTGACCTTGAATGACCTTGTAGTGCTATTTTATGTTAAGTTTTGTTTTTTGGTGCCGGTTTGACTAAGCATTTGACTCGTGCGCGTCTTTTGTGGTGTGCATCTATTTTGCAGTAAAACACAAGGTGTGAAGAATGTCGTCATCGTAAGCACTGCAGATACACAGCGAAGCCGGTCTTTGCTGTTGCTCGTTTGTTCATTCACTGCAGGGGTGGAAAGATTCGTCTTCCGACACAATCTCGACTAGCACGCGACCAGTTATTACAACACGAGGCGCAACTTTCGACCACGACGCGATTAATTGCCGCCAAGTCTCCCAGTTGGTCAGCGGATCGGATTTGTTGAGAGCCGCAAGCCGCATTCTGAACTCGTCAGCGGATCGACTGTCTCTTCTGTCGTCATTGGCGTCGTGGCAAACAGAGGCATGCAAGGGGCAGACCCCTCTCTTTAATTTTGGTCTTTCGTCAGAAAATTTTTGAAAATTTTTAGAAAATTTTTGCTGTCAAAATTTTACATCCAAAACTAGAAATGAGGAAAAATCTTGGAGAAAAATCAAAATTTTGAGCACCCATATGTCCTCTGTCGAAACTGTCTGTCGGAAAAAAATGCAACGTCTTGCCCCTCGTACCTTTTTGAACTCGCCACGCTGCTGTTTATGGCGTGTTTGCGTGATGTGCTTGTGCGCTGCAATCAACGCTAAAATAGACCTACAGATACGATACAATAATTTGGCGCACATGGTTGATGGCTGCAATAGATTTTTTTTAAATGCAGTCATTTCCTTCCGCATTTATACGGTACTGCTTATTGTGCTGATTGACTTGCTGACTTGTCTGAAATTGTATAAAATTTAGAATTGTATGAAATTAAACTGTACAAAAACTGACCGATAAGATTTGAATTATTTGCTAAAATGTGGGCACTAAAGATAAAAATATACAACAACAACGATGACAAAAACAGCAGTAATATCACCAGTAATAACAATCATAAACAAATGCGCTTTAATTCTTTCTTTTTGCAGGAAATCATCACATCAGCGTTTTTTCAGCAAGGTATAAGCCTTTATGTACAGTAGGCCTGCAGTCAGTCACGCGTAAAGTCTAGGCCTGTTTTGACCAATCTGATCGAATAGTTCATACAATGTACACCGAGTCTCAAAAAGCGTGCGATTGTTTGAATAGCTCCGTGAAATATAAGCCAATTTTAATACTTTTTGGCACGCAACATCACGAAAGAACTTGACGTAAATGACTATAGTTGAGCCTAACTTGCTTCATTACTGTCGCTTCACCACCTACTTTTTGAAATGCAGAAGTCGTAGTTTTGCTGAGGTGAGGTGGGCCAGGGCGTCTACGTACATGTACACTGGGGACTACGCCCAAAGTGTATTACTTATCTTAAGGGAGGGGGCAACTTTTAGGACTTTAGGGGGGCAGTCATCGTTTCACCAGAACTTAACCAGAAGTGTTTTGTGAGGCTAAAATACACCAAATTCATTTCCGGCATGAGCTTTGTCCCGGACCCCACTGGGAGATCTACGACACTTCCCAGATGCCCTATAGTTGGAGATGAAAATATCCCGTCCCATTCTCCACTTCGTTTGATGCCTCAATCACTTCCGCACTGAAAATAAATTTCCACGGGCACCCGTGAGCAAACGATGCCATCATATGTCATTGGGGACAATGCAGCTCTTTACTATGTTTGACGTGCGAGGGGTTTGAGTCGACGTTGAGAGAGGGTGGTTAAACATTGAATAAGAATGGGAGGGGGGATGCGTAGTGTGTCCAAGGAAGGATAGACGCCCCTGGGGTGGGACAAAGTATAGTCATTAAATCGGTCAATGTTTCGCGAAGTTATTTAAAAAAAATAAAAGTGGCACGTTCTTTGAGACAAGTTGAACACCGGTCTTAAAAATGATCTGGGACATTGCGGACTACAACATGAAGAAAAATTGCAAGATTTTGATATTTCTATTACAAATATTTCTGACGCAATTGGCAATCAAATGACTGCTAAAGTTCCCACTAATTTTGGACAGAAATTTAGAGAAAATGTACGTTGCATGTGCCATATTAATTGAGTAATCGCACTGTTTCGAATAAAAATGTAATATTTCAATTGTACTGCTTTCCCCAGGTAGAGCAGACATAGACGTTTGTTGATGTGTTAATAAACAGAACAAAGCTTATACAATTTCAGAAAGCCATCTGACGCTGTCAGATCAGTCGTTCGGACTATGGACACTTATTGTACAAAACATACGAAACATACCTGCATGCTGTACATTACTCAGTGATAATAAGAAGCTATAAGCAGGGTGTTCCAAAAAAACGGATACCCAATTTTATTTTTGGGTTAACTTTGGTAATTCAGCACCGATTTTAACCATTCTTTCACTGTTACAAGCAGAAATTTATGGCGCATAAACGTGAAGTTCTTCCACCCACCGCACCTTTATTG
>Ga0056128_1001812_pt1 | contig 24646 bp, 12 predicted proteins | sample WorMetLIZISLAND2_FD_71113 | JGI IMG/M metagenome (GOLD analysis project Ga0056128, IMG submission 71113) | Marine gutless worms symbiont microbial communities from Max Planck institute for Marine Microbiology, Germany - Olavius geniculatus... ... | reverse complement strand
GGGGGTCTGGATCTCCCAGCTAGTTATGCTGATGCGCGAGGCTTTTTATAATTTTTAAACAAAATGTTTCAAAAAATGATTTTTTTCAATAAATGAACAAATGATTTCTTTACAATGAGACTAAGTACGTTAAGCCTAGTGTTCAGTATTCAATAGTTTTCAAATATTATAACATTGTTCACAAAAAAGAAAAATATTCAACACTATATGCAAAAGTAGACGGCTAGAAGCGCAAATTTTGAACTAGGTATTTGGTGCTTATTGCTTCCATGGCTTGGTCTGACGTAATTTTTCACGCTAAGTTAATTTTATTGTTTACTGACCATGCAGCCGCGGAACCCTTGGCAGATGCTCGCGGAACCCTTGGGTTCCACGGAACCTCGGTTGAAAATCACTGGACTGGTGATTGCAGTGGCTTCTATCCCTGTACCTGGTGGGCGCAGCTTGCAGCCAGTGAAAAATGGGGGAAGTTTTTCACCGGTTGGGCAATCTACACCCTTAACAATACCTGCTGTATTTTTTACTGGGCAATTAACACCCTTAACAAAACTTCCCCCTAGAGAAAGGAAAAAAGCCCAAGTTGGAGGGGGAACTTGAGTCCAAAAGTGGGGGGAACCTGAGGCCAAATGTGGGGGGGAAGTTGCACCCAATTTTGATTCTAGATTTGGGGGGATAGAAGCCACTGGGTGATTGCCTGTGTCTTTGTTTCTATGTTTTGCTCAAGTTGTCCTTCCTTAACTACACTGTGTCTCAAAAAAGTTCACCTTTTTTTGTGACATCTTTGTCAGATTTCATCCGATTTTGCTAATTTTTGGCAAAAACATGAACCAGGAAATTTGAAACAAAAACATGCACACGGACTACTGAAATCTCATTCTGTATGTACGTACTTTACCTTTTAAAAACTAGCGACGCATAATGCGCACTGTGACGTCAGCCACTCCACGTTCATGGTCACTGAACTGAAATCTCACAACTTCTTTAAAAGTTTATTTGAAGTTGTAACATTCCAACCTTTAGCAGAACATTTACACATTAATTTTTCGCTCTGCAAAACTTTCAAGTTTACATTAATTTTCTATCAAATTTATGCGACCTTAGCAGTGCCTGATTGCTGCATGATCTCATCTGGTCTATATATATATATATATATATACTGTAATTAGCTTCTGTTCTGTTAAGACCCAACCCTATGCTACCAACTTAGCAGCCAAACCACATTTTTATAACAGCAGCTGTAAAACCACCTTAAATCTTTATGGCTAGCGAAACAACCACCAGTAAAAAACGTCATTCTAGCTGCCTTAGCAAATGCTAGTCGTCTTTGTGACACATTTGATACTGGTAATATTGGTGTGACAGGTGATTTTATGTGCACAACAGTAGTGTTATACTGGGTTAAAGAGACTAGCAATAAACATAGTAACTGCTGCGATTCTCAGGTCCAAAATTTCTTTCTCAGTCCCTGTTTTCTGGTTTAGCCAAAGAACAATTATAAATTTGGTGAACTGCAAAAATTTACAGCCACAAACTAGCTTAGCTGCAGTTATTTTTCTAGCTTACCTTAAAGTAGCCAAAAGTAATTACTAACAGCCATTAATGTGAACAATTTGGCTTGGGGTCTAGTCCTGTTTTAATATTGTTTGGCTTACAGTAGTAAGTTAAGTGGTGAATTTGTATACATTTCACATATCCAGATTTCACCAAGTATAGTTGGACAGTACCATCATGGATGGTATGGGGGTATGCCCTAAATTTTAGCTTGTTGGAAAATTTTCTTTAAAAAATATAAAACTTTGTGCCAGAAGTCTGCCATTTTGGGGAAATTCAGGAGCAAAATTGTATTGTGAACACCTGTAACTCTTCTGTTGGAAAGTTGCCAGTGTCTGTTGTTATCTCATAAAACCCATAGCACCTTTAGACCTAGACATCTTTCGAACTGTTTTCAGCATTGTTTAGTTTGAATTTTCATGACTTGACGAGCTACATTACCGGTGTACTGGACGTTTTGTAAAGTGTTTATATTGCATCAGTTGTTATGTAGAAGCTGATGTTTCTAGTGGTGACATTTTGTAGTTTGCTTCACAATGCTGTTTGTGCTTGAACATATTTGCTGTTTTTGAATCCTGTTTTACAAGTGGTGTAGCCAGGCTCCAATGTCAGGGTAGACGGATGGACTTTTTGTATCCTGGACTATTTGTACCATTTGTGCCTGTGTAATTTTAGAGTTTAGCAGCAGTGTGCAACAGCTTGCAGGCTGAGATCTCTTATTGTGTCTCCAGAGTCCAGAGCTGAATAATTTAATTAATTAAATTTTACTAAAATTACAAAGTTTAGGATGTAGCTTGACTTCTGAGTCCATGTAACCACGTAACTAGCTTGGTAACTGAAAAGTTGGATTAATGCTCTAGAGCTGCAACCGCAGTATAATTATTCATCCCTCAAATAACAGAAGTTCAATTTTGACATGCCGCATGTGATAATAAATTAATGGTACGAATAGTCCATGGTACAAAAAGTCCAAAAAGACGTGGGTCGTTGCGAGCGTGCAGTGCTTGAGCTATAATGGGATTCTGCCATGTGCGAAATCATTTGTGTTAAATTGCTCCGATAAGATTTCATAATATGACTTGTATATAAGCATACATTTCATCACGGTTATTACGTGAGTGTAACGAAACACAATACACTCTGGACCGTATTGAAAGATGACTGCAATTGACAGTGTGTTCTGCACGGAACGTGAATTTTAGAAACATCACACTTGCCTGCATTGAGATTAGGAGCAGTTATAACACTGCAGACAATGTTGTGAGAGGAGATAGGCAGACGAAGTATGTCGTAAAGTGAAAGTACTACAATACCTTGATGAGCTTTTTACAGGTGTCATCGACATCAGCACATGCCTCATAGCAGTAACCATCATGGTCGGCGTTATGATGTGCATCATCGCGAGCTGTGATCATCAGCTGATAATGCGTTCTCATCATCTGATAGATGTTGTGAATCGCTCTGCAGACACAATACATAATAATGATTAGTTTTTCTTGAGACGCAGTTGTACATACATGATCATATCAGCCACAGGGCCATGAACTGAGTGCAGTTGTCGCATGCTGTTAGCTTACGCTGTACTGGTGGCTCTGTGGCACGGGTTTGAAGCCAGCATTTTCAAGGTCAAGTCCAAGGCCAGGGATCTTCAAGGCCAAAGCCAGTGGTCTTCAAGGCCAAGGCAACTAACTAAGTACGTAAGTAAAGTAAGGATGAGAATTTTATACTGCACATCAAAAGTCAGCTTAATCTTATTCAAACTACGATGAACCGTAGAAATGCTCATACAAACACAATTTCAATGTTTCAGTGGATATGTCATACAAATACCAAAAAACATCGCACAGAGCACATTCATTACAAGTGACTAGAAGCCAAGGTGTCGAGGTCAAGGCCGCATTTTTTTGTCCTCGAGGTCCCCATCCCTGTGTAATTGCAGTGTTGGACTTGTGATCAAGTGGTCGCGGGTTTGTCTCCAGTTGAGTTGCCATCAAGTGGTTACTACTTAGACGAGTGGCTGTCTGAGGACAGGTAAACCATATCTGTATATTACTAACACCGAAGTCAACTCAGCTTTCCACCCTATGGGGTAGGAAATGAGCACAGGCCTGTGTGACTGGAGTTAAAGGTCCCTAGACGCCAAAATTAACATATATATTTTATCTTTTTTTCAAAAATTGCATAACGTTCTGATAATTTTGACAGTAATATCAGCACCCAGCGTTTTGTCAACACGGAGAAATTTACCTTTGAAATTGACGATCTGCGAAAATCACGTAGAACACGCCTTGCCATACTGGCACACAGACGCCCCAGGAGACGTCATCATGCTAGCCAATAAACATCATGAATATTAATGGCCTAGCCTAGACTGTTGACGTTACCGACTAAGCCATTAATATTCATGACGTCTCTAGCCTAGGCTCATGACGTCACCCCCTGAGCCTTTTCGCCTAATGTAACGTAATGCCGCATTTCGTTTGAAATTGCAAATTAATTTTGTATATTTATGAAGCTCAAATCAACATATTATATTTGCGAGGTTAGATGTCTAATTTAAATCTGTATAAATTGTGCGAGTGAGTTTGACCTTGGCAGGGGACCTTTAAGGTGGGTAACGTTCAACTGTGTTGGGTGGCAGGTAACACTGTTGATGCCATAGGTCTGTGATGGGTATTCCATAAGGGGCTTTACACAATCTTCAACTTTTAATCTTTATTACATGCATAAATCTTGGGCTGTCAGAAAATTGTCAGAAATTTTCTTCTTGCGGAATCTTGCCGGAAAATTTTGTCCAAAAATGCAAAATTTAGGGCTGAACACCCCTGTTTTGGCGAAATTTAGGGGAAAAATTAAAGTTTCTAGAGCACCTGCAGTCTCCTCTGTTGGAAATCTGCAGAGCTTGTCTGTCTGAAAATCGCAACCTAAAATTACCCTGCCTGCTTTATTTAATCTATGACGCTGCTGCTAGCCATGATGCCACTGAGACATAGAAATCAGTACAAGACATGGAATATTATACAGAGCAGGTGCATAGTTACATTGTGATACGTGCTAGGATAAGCATTCTGTTGACGTCTTCAGTTTGTCTGCGAGATAACTTTGACTCGTATTTCAGGACTGCACTTTGAGCGACTTCCAGGCGTGACTGTAGTCCAGCCAGCAGACTGTTGTAGCGCAGTATCTCATCGTGTTTAGCCTGTATGCAACAACTGCACATTACCACAGCAACGACCACCACCACTACTAGCCTACTACAACTATTACTACTACACACTACTACTACTATAGGTTGCACGTTTCTATAGTGACTAGTTATTGTGTGAAATCACCCAGTCGATCTGTTTTAGTTTCACAGAAGTCTTTCTAACCTAGCTAATAGCCATCAGTCGGAGTCACGTGATCACTGTTGTTACTACCTAGACCAGAAATGGTAGTAGTAGTAAGTATTAGTTGCTGTGAAGCAGGGATTTGCACGAGACCTTCTGAGCTGAGACCGAGACGAGATCGAGACGTTCAAAATTTTGTCTGAGACGAGACCTTTAAAATCCGAGATGAGACTGAGACGAGACATTGCAGCTTCCGAGACGCTGGCCGAGACTTTGAAGCTCTCGAGAGTCTCGGGCGCTTCAACGTCTCGCCAAGACGTTTTCCGAGTGGTATGTTGAAACACATTGACAATGAAAAAAATTAGACGCATTAATTAATGCGTACCATGTGATATTGTGGGTTTCAGTGGTGAGCAAATCCAAATCATGATTTGATTTAAATCACGATTTTGTGGGCATATTGGTAGTCAGTCACTGTGTAACTATATCTGTCACTGAGACTATTGTGCATATGTGACGAGGTGCAATGGCTCGAGACTCGAGGCGAGACCTACTGTGCTGAGACCGAGACATATTGCTCTGACACCAAGACGAGACTGAGACGAGACGTTAGTGTGTCTCGAGACCGTCTCGAGACTGAGATGTCTCGACCGAGACCACATCCCTGCTGTGCAGTGCGCAACATTATTTCACTTAGTTGTCCTATCTCTCACTATAGTACTATAGTGTCTGGAGTGTTATAACTGCCTATAATCTCACTCCACTCAAGCGTGACGACTGTTTCTACAAGCACGTGCATCCAGGCAGAACACGCCGTCGATCGTGGTCATGAATAAACTCAGTTTCAACACGGTCTAATGCGTATTATGCCTCATTACGCTCACATAATACACTGCAGACCGTGTTGAAAGTTGAAACCTGTATTTACGAGAGTCGTATTAGTTACAAATTTAAGGTACAAATTAGCATTATTTTTTTAGTTTTTCAAATACGAAAAATCCGAGATATACGTTTTGTAGAGAATTTTATTTTTAACATATACACTATTTTTTTCTGATGATGACGTCATTATTGTGACATCATCTGTTCATAGAACAGTGTCTACCTGTGTATTATTTTCTCCACCAGTAATCCATCATAACTTGCAAGGCATAAACAGCACAGGAACGAGAAAAACAAATAAACTTAACAAGTTAATGGCACCTCTTTAAATGCTAAACATTAGTGTTTATTTTTTAACACACCATCTGAGTTTGTTCAAACAGTTTGCCTCATCTGCCAACAAGCTTCTGAACGCCCGATGCAAAAAAACGATGCTGGCTGTTGTCCGAGCCACAGACGAATGACTAATTGCACCTTGGTATCTGATGCAAATTTTTGCCCACCTAACATTTTCTTAAACCAAATGCATACTGTTGGTTTTTTTAAAACACTTGTCACCAGAATAAAATTTCCTACAAAATGTATATTTCATATTTCAGATTTTTTATATTTAGAAAAGTAACAAAATGACGCTGTTTTGTAACTTATTTATGGAATGACCCTCGTAGTTGCTGTTGTAGCCTACCTCGGTGTAGAGAATGAGTTCCTTCTTAGCTGCATCGATTTTGTCCTGATTTATCTGTCCTTGAGCCAGCAGATGCTGCAGCCACATTACCATAATTAAATACATAAACAGAGATCTACAGGGTGGACCAAAAAAACGGATACCCAGTTTTATTTTTGAAATAACTTCGGTAATTCAGCACCGATTTTAACCATTCTTTCACTGTTACAAGCAGAAATTTGTGGCGCGTAAACGTGAAGTTTTTCGCCCACCGCACCTTTATTGTGTGACCACATTACCTAGCAAAACAAACACTACTGCCAATATCGGTGTTCAGTGTTTTGTTTTATTGACTAAACTTATCTGTCGATAGTATTAAAATGATGTGTGGCTGCTCAAGCTAAGTTGCAGTGCTCGATGTGTCCGCCGCCATTCTTGATAACAGCTTCAAGACGTCGACGCCATTTATTGATACTGTTATCAATGAAACGCTGTGAGAGTTTTTGCCACTCGGCGACTATCGCTCGCTTCAGTTCTTCCACCGTCTTGAACTGTTGGTGGTAGACTCGTTGCCGAAGAGCACCCCAAATAGCGTAATCCACGGGATTAAGATCAGGGCTATTTGGAGGCCACATGTGAGGTTCAATGAAGTTGATGTTCTCTTTTTTCAGATAGTCCATCGTGGTCCGGGCGGTGTGCACTGACGCTTCATCCTGCTGCAGTGTCCACCTGTACAGTGTTTGTTTTGCTAGGTAATGTGGTCACACAATAAAGGTGCGGTGGGTGGAAGAACTTCACATTTACACGCCATAAATTTCTGCTTGTAACAGTGAGAGAATGGTTAAAATCGGTGCTGAATTACCAAAGTTATCCCAAAAATAAAACTGGGTATCCGTTTTTTGGACCACCCTGTACTCATAGTCCAGGCTACAGGTCACCTAACCTTGTTTTTTGACATATGAAGCAGTTTAAGCCTCTACTTACCTTTAATTTACTCTAAATTTTACCGCCTCTTATATTAAATTATACTAAATACTCTACTCCGTTAGAAACCCCTAATCTTCCCCTTTCCAACGCCCCAAACCACATCCAAATCGGTCCACTAATGGCGGAGATATTCGCCTCTAAAGTTACCTATTTTAATCCCTATTTTCTGATCTTTTTCCCAAAATTACATTACATTAAGACCTTCCAGCGTGGCAGTGCTCAGTGCGCATGCGCCGAGCTCTCCAAACCGCATAAAAGCGAGCACTGGTCGTAGAAGCATCAGTCGAGTGCTTGAGCTCGAAGGGTGCAGACCGGTCGAAACGAGCGTAAGCTTGGAACGTAAGGTATGCCTCTAAGAGTTAGAGGACTCTACTCACCTAAATTGCAAATAGAGGAGTTAGAGGATACTCCTTTCGAAACTAAGAAAGAGAAGTTGGACTAGAGGAATTAGAGTGGACAGAACTCCTCCTCTCTGAATAGAGGAGTATAGAGGACACTCTCTACAAAGGTTAGAGTAATCTCTAAATAGAGGAGTACTCTACGAAAATAAGTACAGAGGCCCCTCTAAATAGAGGAGGATAGAGGATCCTTCCAGATAGAGGAGGCCAATCGAGGGCACTCTGATAGAGTGAAGATAGAGGGCACTCTAAATAGAGGGCACTCCATCAGAGCAAGGTCACTTTGCCATAAGTTCGAAGTTCCTTCAACTAAGTGCAAGTGCGACACCACTCTAGAACACCTTGTCTCTATCGCAGAGCCTTCCCTCGATCTTTGGCATTCTCTTTAAGTTACTGCACCACTCCTGCAATTTCGCTGATCATATTCCTCAGTTCCCAACTCATTCTTTCGTCGAGGATGGGTAATTCCTCACTAATCTGCTCCACAAACCCACCCCCACCATGGGCAATCATCTAACTTCCTGTAATGGAGTAGACCCAGATACCCATGGAAAAAGAGGTGTAGCCGACCGAGGAGAGAAAGTCTCAGGGAGTTACACACATATTTTTTTTGATGGATTCTGGTCAATTTCGGGGGTGCTACAGCCAAAATATTTAATCTCGAATCACTAGGAGAAGTGTTAGGAGACATTTCACGTTCTATACTTGGCTGTCTATAACAGTTGCAGTAATAAATTTTTACAGATCCCATAAAACATTTCTAATCAATTTTTAAACACCGGGCCACACGTGTGTGCTTGATTGCCTTGTGCCATAGGTCAGCCAGAGAAGTGCCAGTATCCTGGCGGATTTGCTTCAGCCAGTTGCTGCATGAGCGGCCTGCTCTACGTTTTTGTGAGTGATGAGGTGGTTGACTGAGTGATGCATCGACATTGCAGTGTAGGGCTTGGTTGGCTAGACCACACTCCGACAGAACAGTAATGTGAGAAAGTACAAGACACCAGTGTTTTGCCATGAGGTCCATGATGGGGAGGAGACCAGTGCATAGAGTGATGTCATCGTTCCTGATAGAATCGAACCACACGTCACCAAGGATCTGCCATTGACATCACATGTGACAGGCTTGCATGTCTGCTGCATACATCAACATCGAGAGCACCAGGGCTTGGTAAAGTTGGATCAGATGCCATTGTTGCCATGGCAAAATCAATGCAAGCCCTGCAAGAAAATTCACTAAAGTCCATGTGTATTTGACATCAAGCAAATGACGACAAGCTGCAAGCGCAAGCCAACACTAGTTTGATTACTTCCTGCAAATGTGCACCACAGCGTTTCCAAAATCACCAAATCTGGCCAAATCTGAAAATGTGATGAATAAAAGCATGGCCAAAGTTGGAGAGAGGTAGATTTGCCAAAAATGGCCAGATGCTATGCAGATCTACTGCAGCCAAGAGCCTGGAAATGAAACCCAGTAAATAGCATCATGTGTATTTTTCTGCAACAGCATATACACTGGTGCTCACCTGCTGCGTTGAGACAAGCGTCATGTGTCGTGCAACAATTTCATGAATTTCATGAAACTCTTGTGCAGTTTTGGCAACAGTTTCAAGATAGCGTTGTGCTGCGGCAGTGCTCTCCAGACGACTCAGCAGCATGTCACGGTACAGCTGCAGAGATGCACATTCAGCACTCAGGCTAGCACACACACACACAGTAGTAGTAGTAGTAGTAGTAGTAGTAGTATTAGCAGTAGTGTGTGTAGTAGCAAGTCTCATTCTAGCTGTAGTCTTGAGTAATCAGCCTTCAGACTATCCACGCAAACCCAGTAAACCACAGCTAAATTAAGTAATACCCCATTTACACGATCAAGCTGGCCCAATGAGCTGGCTCAATGTTTGCTCGATGCTTGCTTGATGTCTGCTCGATGTTTGCTTGATCGTGTAAACGGGGTATAACACGTGATGAGACGGTACCACTTTCAACATGCTATTTTAGGTGAAGGGAAAGTCACATGGGGTCAGCGATGGATGTTTTTCTATAGGCAGTCCATAATAATCATTCTGTAATGGCTTGGCTGCAATTTGCAAATTTTGACTAAGACTTCTGACCTTCAAACCTCTTTCTCCTGATGGTGCCAGGGACACCTGTCCAGGCCTGTTGGGAGGGAGGGGTAGGAGAGGTAAGTTACCCCGGGCCCTGCAACGTTTGGGGCCCCACTGTCACTCAAAAATATAAAATACACCACAATGCACCATTTTAAAAAGAAACATTTAGAAATTTTCTCCCCAGAGGGGCCCTGCTGTGGCTCTCGATGTCCCTGCCTCTGTCTAACAGGGTGATAGGCCTACCTGGGGCCATACAATGCCAAAGGGCATCTCATTTCATCCCATGGCTTTAGCGGGGTGCAGGATTGTGACAGACATATGTTGCAATGGCTAACAGTACTGTACGTAAGCAGTTTAAAGCACGGCTAATGACTGTAACAAGGAACAAAATAATTCGGTAAAAGACGGAATCACTGATTGCTGCTGCCATCTGGCAAATCATAAATCATCTTTTCTCGTAAGTCGGAAGTAATTGAATGTTTTGGCTGGGGGTTCAGCCCCCAAATCTCCCCTTCCAGCCCCTCAGGGGTCAGGGACCCTATCTAACATAATGTGTCATGGGACACCACAAACGGCATCCAAATCTGCCGATTGGTTTGAGCAGGAAGCACATAATGTGACAGACAGATGAAAAACAGACAGACAGACCACATTACAAAGAAATGTGTGGAAACTAGAAATGGGCAAAATTGCTTGCACTGCAAGAGCGCTTCTGCCCAATAAATAATATGTGACATAAAATGTCAGCCTAGTTACATGCCTTTCAACCTAGCTTTATGATGCACAATTCTTAACTCAAGCTTTAACATTCTGAGCTGAACATTTGCACACCGATTAATACTAACTAGTGATTGAATTCTCAATCCCGAGATCCAGGATTGAGAAATTTGTAATCTCAGAATCCCCAGGATCCTAATTTTGGATTGGGCTTAGAGACTGGTCGTTATTTTGGTGTCTACAATAGACTTATTTCATGCATAAGATGTAGTAGGCCCGCACGGAAAGTATGTCAGAATGGTACATGGATTGACTGTGACTGTCAAAATGCGAATTACAGTGTACAGCAAGAAGTAAGACTCTAGTGTGCATAAAATGTTTTATTCATTATATCTCAAGAATTGTTATTTTTATCATTTAATGCTAAAATGCGATTTTAACGAATTTTTGTAACCCCGCAATCCCAGGATTCGGGATTGGTGAAAACGGCCAGGAATCCAGGATTCAGAATCCCGGGATTGCAATCCCTAATACTGACACAGCCACAATTCTGGTTTTACTACACTTTTTTGGTTTACAAGTTAAGAGCTTGTAGCTGAATAGACGTGACGAACAAAACGGCTGCATAAGATGATACTGTAAAACATATACTGGACATACGCTGAGATTTCTTTGTCCTTGTTTGCTTGCAGCTCTCGCTCTGTTGATGCTTTTTTCACTGCACGAATTCTCTTACTGTCATTGTCCTGCATAGCAGACAGGCAAACAAAGGCATATTAAGACTTCTGCAAGCATGGGTCAAAGGATTTTCAAATGGCTTTATCACCAATTTGAGATGGGTATAAGGAGGTAGTGTCCCCTTCCAATTTGTCATTTTTGGGTCACAAAATGTGCATTGGGTGCATTCTGAGGCCCTTATGTTAAATTGCTTCTGTTGTATATGTGAACTGTTGTCTTCGGTAAAAGATAATATTCTTCTGACGAACATACAGCAAAAAAATTTTGTAACTGTTTTTTTACTCATCATGGTAGGCCTGTTTGAACTATGGGCCTGGAGCTGCAGATCCATCCGCCCATGGTTAATAAGCCCTGCATGCAAATTATCACACAATGCAAAGTATACAAATTTATGCAAAATATATTAGGCCTATACACTTTTATCAACACTGTCTCCAGTGCAGGTAAAAATTCAGCTAGTTAATTAAATGTTAAAATCAATCTATGTGCTGACCTTCAGAAACTTATCAAATTTGAGTAGCAATTGTTTAAGTAGAAATTCTTTATGTTGAAGTTCATCTCTTCTTTGTTGCAAACTTTCCATCTTCATCTCAAAATCCTGCAGTAAAGAATCATCACCACTACTTCATACATTAACATCATGTTCATTGTGCTGTAGCAACCGGTCTGCTGTCAGTAATAGTTAAGTCAGAATTTTCAGTGCCCCAAAACAAATTAGAACAAATAAAAATTAGAAAATGACATGAAGAACACACTGAAAAGAGATCTGTCATGGACAGTTTAATAGGTGAGTTATAACAAATATAGACACAGAGTCTCCATAACCACCAGGTAGTTGGTTATAGTGAAACGACAGCATGTGAAAAAAAGGAATGTCATGCATGCAGCGGTATATAATGAGTATACAGTAGCCTATAGTGTGTACACAGAGCAAATAGTGTACACAAAGCAAAGTGTGTACAAAAGCAGACACTGCTTCACCTCTTTCTGAGAAGAAAGTGCACGTTCCACTTCCGCCATCTCATGATGTTTTGCAAGCAACCGTGTAGCAAGTGTTAAACTGTCAGCATCTTTTTCTGGCATTTTGCTGCAACACAGTATGTACATAATACATACCTTGTAATCACAGTGTAGCACACTAGTGCATAACACTGTTGTAAGGGCGACTATCAAAGTCAATGGGAAACCCCAGATTTTGGGCACCCATAGCCCCCAAACCCCTGAATCAATCGACTTAAAATTTGAGCTGCGTGATTACGTCGGCGGTCTGACTATACATGCCAAAAATGGCACAAATCGGCCCAGCAGGGGCGGCGGGGCGAAGGGGTAAAATATAATGTTCAACTGGATTATTATTTTCATTTTTTCATTTTTTAAATACTTTTCTTGCCAAGCTATGGAGAACACATTTTTGGGAGTATCGCCGTATTTTTGCACTAGATGACGTGTTTCGGTGGGGATTGATTTCCTAGGGGGTCTCAACATTCATCCTTAATATTTTCCCTTTCTAAGTTCCCCAAAACCGCAAATTTTTGGCCGATTTTCGGACTTGGAAAAATTTTGACTGAAAATGCTTAACAATGGAGATGCTCATCTACAAACTACCCTTAATCGTCAGCATAGCCCCACCAAAGTGGCATAATGAATAAGCACTGTGGCCTCGGGAATTCCAAATATGCGGTTATTTTGGACCCCCTGCCTACAGGTCACGTGACATGGTGCATGCACAGTGAACTTTTGGCCTTTAACATGGACAAATGCAAGTTTGAGGCTTTATGTCTCCCTAACGGTGCAAGTTAGATGCATGGTTACAATGGACCACCAATAGGAAACCGCATGTGCAGAGTCGAATGGTCACGTGACCGATGACGTCACGTGACCCCAAAAGGTCAAGGTCGAGATCCCATTATCTTTGAGGCACCATATCTCCGTAATGGTGCCAGATAGATGCATGGTCACAATGGACCACCCATAGGAAATGGCCCACCACGAGTCGAATGGTCACGTGATTGATTTGGGACACATTATTGCTTTTAACTTATGATTAAATTTGCTAATAAAACAGCAAATATTAAATATGAAAAATTACCAGTTTACACTACTGTACAAGGGGGACCAAGTCGCACATTTAAAACAGCAGAAATCATTTTAGTAGGACACACAGTGATAGAACGACGAATGGCTGCCCTTACAAACCCATGTGATGTGACCCCATTTAATCTTTTCCATTTGCGCATTATCTCGTTAGCCAATAAACATAGTGAATGCAAATGCGATACAAATGTTTTCTAGCTGATTACATGTACCGTTGCTGCATAGCTAAAAGAGTTAAATTGGAAAAAGAGTTGAACCTCTTTTGGAAGACTAGTTATATACGGGCATGTAAGTGTACGGTACTTTAATTACCATGTGCTGTAGGTCATTCATACATGCAGATTGCAGAAGTCATGATTTCGTCAGCTATATCCACACCTTGTATGTCAAGAATCACTTAAATTTAACCTTTATCTTATCAATGTCAAAACTCATGAAAGAACATTTCAAGATTAAGAATGAAATCGATTCACAATGTTTCTTGCCACTCGTGTGCGCAAGGAATCTGTGTTCAGTGCTTACTTTACTCAAGAAAAAAGGAATGTGTCATTCGATAAGTATCGATGGTGAAAGACTTTTAATGTAGGGGCCTATTGGGTACTGGTATATTACAAATTTACAGTAAACGTAACTTAATAATATTTCTGCGCTACCATGCACCTGTGATGTTACGTTAAGTCGTCACGGACAATTCATATGCCGTAGCTGTACACAACTTTGTATGAAAGTCATAGGAGTTAGGACAAAAAGACTTCATTCCTGCTGGGCTGTCGGCCGACTCGATACAAAGTACACTGCAAAATTCCAACTTCACACATTTATTGGCTCACGGGATAATGCAGATTGGAAAAGGTTAAATTGGGTCACGTCACATGGGTTTGTAAGGACAGCCAGTTTGTCGTTCTATCACTTTGTGTCCTACTAAAATGATTTCTGCTGTTTCGGATGTGTGACTTGGTCACCTTTATACATTAGTGTAAACTGGTAAGTTTTTTTAATATTTAATATAATAGTAAGATGCTGACAATTTTTATGCCATAACTTCGTCAACTGCTGACTGATTTAATTGTAGCATTCATCATTGCAGGAAAAAGCTGCAATGAGCTTATAATGTTTGTTCCAGCTTAAAACAAACCCTATAACCCTAAATACACATACAACTAAGGGCGGCAGCGGGTGGGGGGGTCCAGGGGTTCAGACCCCCCCAGTCTCAATAGGACGACCTATGAGATTCATGCAAATCAAAGCTTTTGGATGGATGAAAGGGGGTAGAGGTAGCGATGGTAAATATACAACCACTTGACCTGGATCTCCTTAGCTGTGAAAACCTGGTGCATATAACCCCAAACTAAATAAAAATAAAAAATTCGTTAAGAAGAAATAAAATGAATGCCAGGATATTCTTGCTAGCTTTCAATCAGTTGAGTCAAAATGGCACCGTCAATTCTCACACATAACAAATTATGGAACTTCAAGAAATTATGCAGTCTTACTTTCAGTGTCTTGCATTGCCACATATTTCTTTAAAATGTCTGTAAATTTGCACACTAAAAATTTAATGGCATTTTTCTAACTGGGCAAAATGAAATACGCTGAATTGAATGGACACCGTGTGACAATGTATTCTCGATATAGGCTACAATTCTTTTATACAATAGCTGATGTCAAACTGAATATTCAGTACCTGTGCAGTGTGCAGATCAGATTAACTTTAGGGGATGTCAGACGATCGACAAAATCAGCTGATTTTATTTGCCGACAAAATCGCCCGACAAAATCTGTCGTGTGTCATGCAAAAATGCCCGATTTTGTTGACCAAGATAGAGCATGTTCTATCTTCGACGATTTTGTCGGCCGACTTTTTATATATCGGACAACAAATTTCGTTTATGTTGCCATGGTAATTGTTTACAACGGAAGATGAATATTTATTTTAGTTATTTATTGTGTTTGTTATTATTTTCGTTCATTAGATGCAGAAAAAAGTGGTGCAAGTATTATTTTGTGGTCTGTATTCGGCTGTTGTGCTAGCTGATAACGTATGAAGTAGCAGGCAAAAATATCGGCCGTGTGTCATGGTTCACCGATTTTGTCGGCCGATTTTGTCAGGCAACTCAACCACGCCCACAAAAGTCGGCCAATTTTGTCGTTCGTCTGACATCCCCTTTAGTAGTCTGTATTGTACGTTCGCTATATAAAAGGCGACTTATTACTAGGCTAGATTGGAGAAGGCTTATACCACACCAACTACCAAACTTAGGCTACACCACCGCAGATTTTGTCTCAAACTCAAACTTTGTACAACTTACATTCGTATTTTCTCCTCAAATGCCAATCGAAAGCATTCCTCCACAGTAATTGCCATAGCTGCTATTTTCGCAACTAAAGAACAACCGGATGTTGATATAAAGCAACATTTACCATGGCGACGAATAAAAGTGGACTTTAGTTTTAAAAGTGTATGTACGTAACAAATATAAGAAAATTCATTGTCAAAATGCCAGGCCCAGTAATAATAGCAATAATGACAATTTTACAGATGTAAAAAGTTTTTAATTTATTTAATTTTGGCAAAGTGCTAAATACTCAGATCTGGATTGATGATAAATTTAACTAAAAACAAAAAAAATCCGCACTTCTCTAGTAATCACGTTATATATATTCTACGTGTACGTGTATTCTATGTTGTTTACAAATAAAAAAGTTTTTCTTGCGTCTTGTTCAGATTTACCTCAAAGTTTGGTACACATTTGGTGAAGTTTTATTTTTTAACACTCACCTTTTCCCAGGGCTACACCTCCAGACTTCTCGATTTTCAAGTCTGCTACAGAATCTGAAATATCCAAGCATGTCCAGTTGTCCAAACAAGCAATGACTCAGAACCAATACCTACCTGGCTTCTTAAAGAATGTTCTTCTGTTCTTATTCCTGCGATCACTAATATTTTCAACCTCTTTTTTAGCTCTGGTAATTTTTACTCTACTCTAAAAGAATCTGTTGTATCTCTCTCTACTTAAAAAACCTACCTTAAACACTGAAGATCTGTCAAACTACCGCCCTCTGGCAAATAAACCTCTCTCTCTCTCTCTATCTCCATCCTGTGTCTCATCTCTAAAATAACTGAGCGTGTTTTAACATCTTGATTAACCACCCACCTATCATGATCTAATAATCTTCTTAATCCCCAGCAGTCTGCCTACTCTAAACATCATTCCGCTGAAACCGCTCTTCCGACCATGTGGCAAAATTTTGCGGAGATCGGCCCACTTACCACAGAGATCTTTTGATAAAAAAAGAATAAAGAAAAACTGTTGCAAAACATAAGGTTTTCCAGGAACTACCGTTCCGGGCGGCCTAATAAAAGAAAACTAATCTGGACTCTGGAGTTTATGGTCTATTGATTACATAGATAATATCATTAATTCATCTCGTGTTAAAGTCAGCCCGCTTGGTAAACTGAACCCACCTTACATGGGCCATGTTTACCTACTTGACATGTAAGTAGGTTGCGCATGCACAGTAGTACTCTGTGGTAAACTTAGCCCATCGGTAAGCTGAGCTCATGACACCGGAATTGGCGGTTTTTCAATCGCGAGACTTGGGATTTTTTGACTGTTAGATGGTAAAATAACAAGATTCTAGCCATCTGATATTTAATTTTTGCAATACACTGCTACTACTGTACACTGTAATTTGCATTTTGACAGTTATAGTCACTCCTTAGAGTTTGGATATACTTACCAGTAGGCGCCTACTGTACTTTTTAAATGAATTAAATCTTATACGGTTGCTATAAGGATACTAAGTATTGACTTATCGGTAAGCTTAATCTGGGAAACGGGATCCTAGGATTACAGATTGCTTAAACCTGGATCCTGGGTTTGAGAAATCAGTCTCGTGTTTGCAATCACTAGTTGTGTGGGTGTATGCATTGTGTAGGTCTGCTTGTGCTGCTGCTGATGGGCAAGAGAAAAACAAAGACAAGAACTTTGCCAGGTCAGTTTGTTGCCACTCTGCTGTGACAGATGGTGTTGTACATTTTGTATTTAGTTTGTGCTATGATCTTTGTTATCAAATCATGTTGTTAATTGTTGTTGTTCGTTCTAGTGCAAGTGATAGCCTGCAGTACCATTTTTAAAATGATTTATACTTTGTCGGGCGGGATGTTAAACCCTACTCACTTACTCACTTATCTAGTAGAAAATGCATCTTGTGTGAAGCCTTGTTTTTGTGGTTTCTGCTGTGATAATTATAACAGTGATGATACTAGCTGGCAGACTGCAAATATCTGAGCCATGTAGCGGGAAGGTTTTGCTCTCTGACCCAAGGATCGATTGATTGATCGTGTGATATATATTGGTGCTGTAGTTGGAAACAGCAGTAGACACTAAACAGGGGCCAAATTTACAAAACATTGTAAGACAAATTTACGACAGTGTTACGACATACGGAAGGTTTATGACAACTTTGCGATAAAACATGATTTACAAAAAATTGTACGAGAAAGTTATGACAAATTTACGAGAAAATGTACGACAGCTTATTAGGTGTTGTATGAAAACGTCAAGCACGCATGCAAAAATTATTTTGATTCTTTATTAGTATATTATTTTCACATAGTGTTATAATACGTATAAATTTTGTTTGCGGTAACATTAGGCAGCAAAATCATCATAAAATCAGTTTATTTGTTGTTGTTTACATTGGTAACCATTGGCAATGGCTTAAGCAGATGATTGGCATGTAGCGCTTTGCTCTGCCACACTCAGTGACACTGCATCGTGATTGTTTGAGGTCATAGTTGAGATCAACATAACGGTGGCTGATTGGCTGGCTAATTTTATCGACTACAGAGTTACGAGAAAATTGCGAGAAAGTTATAAACTCATAAAATCAGCTTTCAGAATTTGGATACGAAGTTTTTGTGACAATCTTACGACATTGTAACTTGTTGATTTATGATAACAATACAACGAAGTTGCGACGACTTTATAATAATAAATACGATTGTTATTCGATGTTTTGTAAATTAGGCCCCAGTAGTTTAATTCAAATCAATCAACCACTCAGTCCTGCTGGTGGTTTTGGTGATTGAGTGATGGATGGATTGTTGTGCTATATCAGAATCTGCAGATCAGTCAACTAGTGGCGATGGTTCTGATTCCCAGCCACAGACTCCTGCCATTAAACTTCGCATCAAGATTGGGCATGAGACAGTCATCGGCAGCACTAAAAGGTTGATCAAAGTCAACAAATGTTTAACAAATAAAGACACTGGATGGTGTCATGTAGTATGCTCACTTTCTGTGACTGATTGTGTAGTTGTCCCATTCTACACTGTGTCCCCAGAAAACGTCCCACTTTGTGATTGTATACAGAGTGGGCCATAAAAAACTGCCTCCTACATGTTAGCTAATTATGTCTTCCAAGAGTAATGTACATTTAAAGTGAATAACGCATGTTGAAATATAATCAATTCTGAGTAACTTGTGCAAATTTTGTGCAAATATTTGTGAATAATTTGTAATGAGATAAAATAAATTAAATCAACCCAACTCTACAGGAAACACAATGGGGGAAAACAGTGTAACATCATTATGAAGTTAACGGTCGAGTTTCTGCAGCAGAACGTACCCAACTTCATCGAGCCTTCTGTCTGGCTGCCGAACAGTTCGGACATAAACCCTGTCAATTATGCTGTCTGGGGTGCTCTGCAGCAAGATGTGTACAGAGTTCCGATCGTGGGTTTGGAGGATCTCAAAGGTAGAGTGCATACCTGCTGGGCCAGTCTCGATCTACAACTGATCAACAAAGCCATTGGTCAGTAGCGACCGAGATTGAAAACTGTAGTTAAAGTTCACGGAGGGCACATTGAACAGTTGTTTACTTGACTGTCTTGTTGCTTTATGAAATTTTTGCTGTTTTACTTAGACATATACACAAGCACGTATTTTCATTTGTGTTTCACCATTGTGATATAATAAAGTTGGGGTGCTTTGATTCTATTGTATTATTTGTTAATAACATTTTGACATACGCATTAGGTTCTGACATCAATATGTGCAGAACAGACGAGCAATTTATAGGGTGTGTGTCATTTTGAACATATAAACAAATGCGGTAGCATTTTAAGCAGAATAATATAGGGGACAGTTTTTTTATAACCCACTCTGTATATCTTTCTCAAATATTGGCCGATTTTCGAAATTTTCTCACTGGTGCATTCTGTGGACAATTAGCAATAAAGTGATTATTAAATATTCTGCCACACGTTTACTCTGTTGCTACACTATTTTGTGAAATGTGAATGGAAGAAAAACTAACAGCAGTAGACAGCAAGTGTGTTGGTAAACAAAATCCATTTCTGACCAAAAATGCAGTGAATGATCTGTACAATTCTACACTTTGTTGGATCTGTTTCTTTGGATATATGGCGTATTGAACGACATGTTTGTTTCTGGCCTTTGTGGTTTAGCAAGCCTACCATTTCATCCACAATGATCACGTTCTCTTCAGTACATGTATGCTTCAGTCTGCCGGTCTTATGCCTTTGGTTGGTGCTGCACGTTTTTCAAATCTCTGTTAGTGACATTCCCACTCTTTCCATGTTGCAGTTTATCTTCAATAGTTCTGCCAATATTCTCTGAAAACTGTATTTTTTTGAACCAGTACAAGTTCTTAATTAGAGCCTTATCTTCACTGCTAAATGGCACATTACATCACCGGTGTATTATCAGTGCATTAAAAATTATTATTTAAGCCAATATAATTTTTTTGTTTGCAAACATTAGAAATGTATGTAAAACTAAACATAATTTAATTTTTGTGTGAAAATTAGTAATAAATTGTTTTAGAAGATGTTTTTTACATATGTATTATAGTAATTTTAGTGATTTTTGAAAATTTATGTTTTACGTGGTAGTGTAGCAACACAGTTAAAGTGTGGTGAGATATTTAGTAACCACCACTTTATTGTCCATAGTATGTGGCAGTGAAAGAATTTTGAAAATCGGTTAATATTTAGTGAAGGTATTTAAAATGACAAAGTGAGACGTTTTTTGAGGGACACGATGTAGTTATACCATACACTACACTATACAGAGATGAGTTTATACAGACTTTTTAGACTGAAAATGGACACAGCAGCTACTCCTGCTCTGAGGAGACGTTCATGCCAGTTGCTGTTTTCTGCATCTTTGTGTTATGAGCTCATATAGGACAGATAGACAGATAGATGGATGGACAACACTTGTAATGCAGGCTGTTAGGATAGCTGACACGTAATAATACAGAGCTTAGAGAATTATTGGGAGTTGAGTACTTGAGACTGGAATCATTTAGCCTGGAAGTTATCTACTAGAACGTAGAATAGTTTGATTATTGAACGAGTTAGCTTGTGTACTGTGTGTCAAGCGGCGTTCACAGTATGCACAGAGTCTGCACGTATTTGTCCAGCTGCACGTAGTCCACGCAGATCCACTACGGATACGCTTTAATCGATCACGCTGATTTGTAGCAACGCATTCGCACACAGCGTGTATACGCTTACGCTGTTCGCTCAAATCAAACTCGATTTGGGCGGATCCACTGAGCTGAGCAGACTGCAGACATGTGATGTGTGTATCCATATTTAAACCTGCGTATTTGCCGCAGATTCATGGCTGCAGTGGACATGCGGCAGATGCGCGATGCTGCGCGGATATGCCACGGATCCGCTTTTTGTTCGCCCCTGCGTAGCATTTTCATATGTGCGTAGTATGTGCGGACTTTGCGTGTAGTGTGAATGTTGCTTCAGTGACAGTGTATGTTCATGGCAAATTTTGCACAGAATGTGCCAATAAAAGAGTTGCAAAAATCAATCAGTATTTAGCAAAGATATGGACAGAACTTATAGGGGCATGATTTTTTGTCACTTTCTTGATGATGTGGTGCTAAGAACAGTTGAAGCAAGAAGGGAACTCCTGGATACATTGAGAAATAGACAGAAGAGGTGGTTGGGCCATGTGTTGCACAGAACAGTATTAGAAGGACGACTGCCAGGGAAGAAGGGAAGAGGGAGACCGAAGGAAATGTTACCGAGTTGGTTACAGGAGACAAGTGAAGGGAACATTGATTATCCACAACTCAAGGATCTGGCACAGGAACGAGCAAGATGGAGTTGATGAAAATGTAAACCTGCCCATAAACGCAGAATACAACAGGCAGACATGAATATGTGTGATGTGTGTGATGACTATGGTTGTAGTTTTAGTCTAACTACCAATGAGCAATCTTTCAGTGCTGCTGCTGATGATGTCAGTGATACTGATGATGTCGATGTTTTGTACCTTACACCCGATGCACCCGATTTCGATGGAGGTAGCATTTTGTTTCACTTATTTCCTTTAGTTTTTACCACAGTCAGCAGATTTTGTTGTGTGCAAAATGTCTAAAATAAGTATTAAAGTACTGAACAGGTATTGAATACGTTTAACGTTTTTGAAAAGAACAATGCCTGTTTGCTGGAGATACAAATCTGTGGGTTTTTAGAGAGCATTCTTTAACCCAATTTCTCCTCTCTAATGATGTGAGGATTTTTCAAGGGTGCTGAATACTTTGTTAGATTTAGGTGACAGTCCAGATCTGGATCTAGATTTCTGACAAATGACAGTAAAGCGCAACACTCTTAGGTTATTAGCTACTGCTATGCACCCAGAGATAGAGGTGAAAAAAATTTGGTTCATTTTGTGCTTTTTTATATGATATGAAGTTTGTCTTTGACTGCTGCATTTTTGTTTGGACAGTGGATTGGACTCTAGTCTAATCTGGCAAGCATAACAAGTGAAAACTTTGGAAAAGAATCTGCTCAATACAAGTCTGTTGCTGGTGTTAGGGATGGAGGAGACAGAAGTTACTACTAGTCAAGCCGACAGTTCCGACGCCGACATAGACGACGACGACGCTGATGTTGATGATGATGATGATTCTGAGTGGTTGAATATCGGCTCTGAAGTGTCTCGGTTTACAAACACTGACGTCCTCACGACTCGACGTGTCAGCATCTCTGCGTTGTTTTTTTCACTGACCAATGGATTCCATCGGTGCATTGGGTTGCTAGCTGTTATTGGCTTAAAAAAATACCAAATGTGGTGTATTTTACTTACAAAAATGCCCCATTTTCAACAACTTTATCTGTAATAAAATCATCTGCTGCTGTCAAGTTAATGCCAAAATTGTCTGTCACTGCCAAACTGGAAAATTCAGTGCCGCATTTGAAGAATAGTGCCAAACTGCTGAAGTAAAATTTTTACAGCCAGTTTTCTTTGAAATGCAACATTTGACTTTTTGGCATTCTGAAATGCTGATTGGTTATTCTTCCAATGCATCAGTGTTGTCCACGATGCAAGTTATGCTTTATTATCAGCTGCAATATAACCGTAATCTCTTTAGTGTGGAATTCACAGAACGTTTTTTGGAATTTTTCAAGAAAATTTCAAAGATATTTTTAGATTCTTTTTAAGTCAGCAACATGAGGTAATTTTGTAAGTTTTTAAAAAAGGATTTTTGTAAGTTGCAAGAATTTTTAGTTCGCAGCCAATCACAACTCAGAGTATATGAACATGAATGCACCAGTCATTTGCTTTTCACCATTACCAATGGTGATCAATGTAACACTGGTAAATTAACTGATGTTTCCGCATGACTGCCAATGATGAAATTTTTTTCACACTGTAATAGAAGTTATATAGAAATGAAATATTCTAATAATTAGTCCATGCATTTTTAATGTTTTTTTGACTTAACTTGTATGCTGTCATATTTTTTTCTGAGTTTTTTTCTTGCATTTTTTGAAAAATGCATTTTTTCTTAAATTTTTGTGTAGGTCTGATTTCTACTGAGATTTTTGGAGTCCAGCATAGGAGTTTGTCGAAAATTGGCCCTCTTGGTTTGCTAAAGTTTATTACGCACTGTTGTTGAAATACATTGTTTGCCACAACTGTTTAGGGTCAATTTATAACATTTTGATATCTCCCTTGTCATTGATGCCAGGATATTACGCCTTGGACTTGTTCATATGTTATTGACAAGAGCTGTATGTGATCTGTGGAACAGCGAGCGATGCTGACTGGAGACAGTACGAACTTTGCTCACGAACGACTACCAACAACAATGCCAGGTCGGCATTAGCACTGTCTCTAGTTGCATGCTAGCATTTGTCGAGTTGTGTGATAGTATAAGCAATGCTTTCTTTTTCAACTTGAATAGATCCAAAGTTGAAAATTTTGCACTCAAGTAGACAGTGGTGAGAAGTTGATTTTTTTGATTGTAGTTTAAAGGAAATTAATAACAAGAAATTTGAGCTAATGCTCACGAGACGCGCGAAAGCCTATAGCAGTTGTTGTTCACAAACTGTCAGTCTACCTACAGCCATTTCGTCGCAGTTCATCCTTGGAGTGTGCGCTGCAGCCAAAGATCACAAAAATCAATAAAAACCCCATATTTCAAAAGTTTGGGGTATTTCAAAGTCATCAATGTTGATACAACTGAAAAGCTCGTCACTAGTGCTTGTTGTGATAGGTAGCATGCCTATGCCTATCTGCAACCATTTTCACGAAAGACTGGCCAACAATGATAAAACATCTACTTTCAGGGGTACCGCTCCTTGATGCCTTCGTGCGCAGGTTTTCTTAAACCTAGAAAATCGAGACTTGGACCATTGAAATCTACGGTCAATGCTGAAAATGTCATACACCGCTTTTCTATGTCTATCTCAATTGGTTTTGGTGCAATTTGCTCTTAAAATGTGTCTCGCAGCCCGAAATCGCCAAAAAATCCATAAAACCCCCATTTTAGCATTCAAGGTCATCCAAGGTCATTAAATTTGGTGGCAGTTGAAAGCCAGTGTAAGAATCCCTATTAATGATTAATAGTAACCTAGGCCCTATTTCGCACCGTTATTGAGATACAGCGACTTATTGGCCAAAAATCACAAATTTTTCCCACCCCCTCTCATTTAGCATCCTAGTTTGGAGTGACCCCCTTATAATTTATGGAAAAGCTTTAGGGTTCCTGAAACTAGAGTCTTCCAGGCAGCCGACGGTAAAGATTTGGTGATCCTAGCTTGCATAGTTTTTGACTGAGTGAGTGAGTGAGTAGGGTTTAACGTCCCACCCGACACAATATAGGTCATTTCGGGGACGA
>Ga0056128_1001810_pt1 | contig 24655 bp, 19 predicted proteins | sample WorMetLIZISLAND2_FD_71113 | JGI IMG/M metagenome (GOLD analysis project Ga0056128, IMG submission 71113) | Marine gutless worms symbiont microbial communities from Max Planck institute for Marine Microbiology, Germany - Olavius geniculatus... ... | reverse complement strand
GGACTGATAGGGTGCATCCGTAGGGTATTGGCACACGTAGTACTGTATCAGAAAGGTCGACAGATCGCTGGAAACTGGTAGCCAGATACGGATACCCGTCAAAGGTAAAAAGGTAAAGGTTGTCAATTTGTATAGCGCATCATCGCCAACATGCGCACGCCTCTAATGCGCTTTCATCACTAACTAGAGCCGCCTGCCGCACGGCCACCGTGTGCAGCCTGCAGACACAGGCTAAAAACTGTTGATTTGTTTATTGCTTACACAGACAGATAAGTGAGACAGTAATGTCAGCAGTAGACATCAGTACAGAGCTGTTTTTGCATGTAATACTTGCAATATATTGCTTTAGAGAGAGTTGGGCAGTTTTTAAATGTCAGACTGATGTGGAACTTTTGTAGGCCGAGTTTGCTGGTAAGATTTCACTGAAGCAGCTGAGAATTGCTCTGGAGATGGGAAGCCCTCCCACTGTCATTCGATGTCATCTTTTCTTTGCTCTCAGTCTTCTGCAGACTGGCCGACTGCACACTGCTAAACGACTGATCTGGTCGGTGCTTTTCACTGTCTTTCTAGGATAAGAGGGAAGATTATTAGAACTACCATTATGTTAATTACATATACCCGCGTATAATGGAGTTCTTACAATTTTAGGTTCAGCTTGTTTTTTGCATTTTGTGTTTCTGTAAAGGTTAAACTTTCTGTTTCTTTATTATCTCCGCCAAGGTGAGCATAGTGAACATTGGAGGAGATTAAGAGATTGGTTGTTCTGTCGGACATTCTGCCGTTTCTTCTGTGTACATGATAACTCATAATAGCAATGACGTCATTGCACCAACAGAGCAAGCAGCAATGCTAGCTATTACATTTCCCTCCCTCCCCTGCAGTGAAGTGGCTCTTCCTTCTCCCTCCCCTTTCCTTTTATTTAAATCAGCACTTTCTAGTTGTAAAGGTTAAACTTACTGTTCCATTACTATGTGTTTGTGTGCATTTTGCCTGAAAAGGCCATCCCCAAAATGACCTATATTGTGTCGGGTGGGACATTAAACCCTACTCACTCACTCACTCACTCACTCACTGTCTTTCTCTGCTAGTTACTCTCATTGTGTTACATCTGCATTTGGTTATCATGAGCGTGTTTTTTTCACTTGTGTTGCACTTATTTTTCACATTAGGAACTTAACACATTTTTTGTGTTTACTTATTTTGCATTTATGCATTTAGTTTATTTTTTGTGCTGTTTGTAAATAGTACAATGTTTATTGTATAGTGCTTTGATTACTGCTTTTCTGTTCATTGTTTTTTTCAGAGTTGTTTGTGTTTTATAGAGCATTAAAATCTAGTCTTATTTCTGAGATCTACTACATGTATTTGCCTTGCAGTGACTGGGGTATTACTTCTACACGTTTGTGTGCTGTCTGGATAAATGATAGACCCCAAAGTAAATGGTAGCTATAATTCAACAAGAAGTCTCAGTTTTGTCTGTAATTTGTAACTTTTATTTTTCTTCTAGCGAGGATATGATTTTTTCGACACATCTGTATACGTTTGACCTTCTTCAGTAATTTATTCAAAGATGCCACAAACCAGTCCGTTCAGAAGTTGTTCTGTGTTCTATAGCTTTTTCATTGTCACAAAACTTTATTTTTTGGCTAAAAACTTTTAATTTGTTTACATATACATATGTCAGGAACGTCAATAGTAGGCATCAGCAGAGAGCTGTGTTTTTGTGTGCTTTGTAGGTTGCAGTATCAGGAGGTACTGAAGTTACCAGTTCGTGATATTCAGCTAATGTCAATGTGTCAGAGCTTGTGGAATCGACTTCGATATCTTCGCAGGAAACGTCATGAACTGCCTGCTGTTACATTTGTAGACAAGTCAGAATCATGAAGTTCATGTTGTTGGTGGCTGTTAGCGTTAATGCATTTGAATGATTTTGTTCGCATCAGACCAGACCTTTGTATTGTCTTACGGCTAGTTTAGTTTTTCTTGTCTTTCGTTGTTGACTGTTGGCTCTCAAAGCTTGTGTTTGTTCTCTAGCTGCAATTTCCATTTTTCCATTTGTTATTTTATTTGTAATCTAATGATTCTGATGACAATGATTATAATTTCACTAAGAATTAAAAATGTGAGATTGCATACTACTGAGCAATGTATGTATTTATGTAGTTTTGTATTTCTTGGAAGATGTGTAACTTCATATTGTGGTAATAGGTACCAGTATAATGTGGATGGAAAAGGTGCAGAGGCCAACAGTCTCTGATATGCAGGATACTTATTAGATTTTATTTTCAGTTTCAATTCTTTGCATAGTTTAATGCTTCGGAGACTTGATGCTGCTGATTTGGCAACTTCGGTGGCATCGATCATATACACTGTGTCTCAAAAAAACATCCCTGACATTTTTCACTGTAACTTGAAAACAAATTATCAGATTAAGATAATTTTTGGTATGATTATTCTTGACACAACTTGCCATCAAACGAGTTTAGTTTCCCACCTTACCCAATATATGTTTCTGCACTACCTAGGGAAATCAGATCAAGCAAAATATGTGTTGAAATAAACAGAAAACCTGATAAAACATCCCCGACATTATCGATCGTAACTTGAAGAAAGATCAGCAGATTGTAATAATTTTTGGCAAAAATATTTTTGACACCACTGGCTATTAAATAGGTGTTTTAGTTTTCACTTCACTCAACGTCTGCTTTTGCATTACCTTGGGAAATCAGACCAAGCATAATACGTGTTAAAATAAATTGAAAAAAAGTCAATAAATTCCATCTATCTTAATCTGTGGGCCCCAACAGCCGGTCTGTTACAAGATTTGACTGTCATGCAGCAGTGTGTCTACCAGATGAAGTTTAGGAATGTTTGTGAAGTCAAGAAGCGACTGGTACAGCCTGCATTGGTCTGGAGCAGAACTTTGTCGATACTGCTGTCAATGAATGGAGAAAGCATCCCCTTGCCTGTGTTCGCATAGTGGGCCAACACTTCAAACAATTTTACTGCGGGCAGTTGAAAAATGGACAACTGGAAGAAATGTCAGCCAAAGCGTCAGAAATATGAACAAAATGTGTTTTTACACGTTATGTTAATTAAGCAATCATATCGCATTCGATAAAAAAGTGATATTTTGCTGGTTGTGTTTTCCCCAGGTAGTGCAGAAACAAATGCTGAGTGAGGTGGAAAACTGAATGGTCATTTGATGGCAAGTTGTGTCTGGAATATTCGTACCAAAAATTATCAAAATCTGATAATTGGTTTTCAAGTTACAGTCAAAAATGTTGGGGATGTTTTTTGAGACACAGTGTAAGCAGTGCTGCAGCTTATACTAACATTTCCCAGAGTTCACTTTTGGGCAGTGGCATAGCCAGAAAGGTGAATTGGGTGTCGACTCCTTCCACTTTCCTTCTCTTCTCTTTTCTTTCCCTTCTTTTCATTCCTCCTGTCCCTTTCGTTTTTGCCCTTCCCTTAGAAGTTGGACCCCTAAAATCCAGCTAGGAGATCTTGGGATTGCTGTGAGCTCCCCCAGCCTGGTCTGGCCATGGGTGGATACCCAGCCCAGATTGATGCATTATATTTTTAAAATATGAGATCTGGTGGCAACAATTTTCATTACCTTCCTGAGAATCAACTGACCAAATTTAGTGCAGTTTGAACGTGTGCTTGTCTTGTCTGGAAGATTGGGTAGGCCTAGACCCTTTGGACCGACCACCTTTATCTACACCACTGCTTTTGGGTGACCCAGTATGGATACGTTAAAATTGTCCAATTAGAGCAAAATTGACAGTAGACTGTAGAAGTAGTTCTTACTTTAACTATTTGTACACAGGAAACAACATTGTAGTAATAAGTAAGTAAGTAGTTTTTGTACCAGTAATGTAATGCCAAAATCTTTGACATTGGAATATCACTGAAATGCAAACAGGTCATGTGTACTTTAGGCCTACAGCCACTCCAGTTTATGCAAAGCATCATTCCTGTAAGGGTAGAAATCAAGTAATCCTAACAGAACTGTGCACCAAATGTTAAGTGAAACTGTAGTCCCTGAGTAAACAGCATGATTGTAAACAGTAAAGACATAAAGCAACGTTATAACTAAGCGTTATAACTATAACGTTATAGCCCAGCTAAACATCGCGCGACAGCGGTGCATGTTTGAAGGTCCAGTCGAACAGAATCTAAGCTCACTGATCTCAGAAACGATGTTTCATTTACACTCGCCAGAGGGCGCGACAGGTCTCGCTCAACCGTATTGGCTTAAAATCGCAAATTTTCCCTACCCCCTGTTATTTAGCGCCCTCGTTCGGGGTGGCCCCTTTCGAATTTATGGAATTACGGAAAGGCTTTTCGGATCCTGAAACTAGAGTCTTCCAGGCAGCCGACGGTGAAGAATTGGTGATCCTAGCTTGCACCGTTTTTGACTGATGCACCCATGTGACAGACAGACAGACAGAAATGCGATGGCTAAGACGCGCTATCAGTTCTTACTGTTGCGCATGAAAAACGACATTAAAAACGCAAGAAAAACATTTTAAAACTTTTATAAAGAAAAACATTAAAAACATTTTTACATCTATGGTTTTAACTTAGTAAACATCGAACAGCTAATAATTTTCATTCGTTAATTGCCACTTAAAATATTTTCAAAAGGTCTAAAGAACAACAATTATGAGCGAATGGTAGGCCTACTGTGAGTGACAAAGGGAGTGAGTGGCAGCTGCAAGATTCACTTGCGACAATTAGCTATCAGACTCGGGACGTGAGGGAGAGAAACACAAGTTAATCCGTGGATGAAAACTGCGACTGGCCGACGTGTTGCCCGCACGGATTAAGCAATTAGCTCGCCGACGTCGAGCTGTTATCAGCCTTGTGAGCACAGCGGACCTATCCGATTGCGGATTCAGATCCGCAAGTGGCCGCAACAATTTGAAGATGCTTGAACTCGACGTAGGCCTGGATATAGCCTGAACTTAGTACAGTTTGATTATTTTATATGGACCAACTGCGCAGCAACATTGTGGGCTAAGAGAGTAAGAGAAAACTGCGGATAAATATGTTTTTCTGTCAGGAACGTTATGCACAGTTTTCATGTTTTTACAGTTTTTCGATGCAATTATCAAACTAACAGTGGCGGATCCAGGGGCGGACGTGCGGCCCCCCTTGAGCCCCTATGCATAAGTAAACACTATATGCTCTGCCGAACTGCTAATGAAAAAGTTCGTGTATCAGTAAAATTATTAAAATTATTGCCACCAGACGTTATATTTTAAGGCTAAAATGCACCAAATTTGATTTCGGCTGGGAATCCGCCCCAGACCCCGCGGGGGGAGCTCACTGCGCTTATTTTTACCGAGTTTGTCGGACTTTTGTTTTGGAAAGAGGCTGGGGACGTCTCTGTTTTGATAATAGGTAATCACTAGTGTAGGTTAGTGGGCCTTTTCGGTCGTTAGCTTGGTACATAATTATGTTAAAATGCAGGAGTTTTCTTGTATCGTCTGGAAAACTAACCAAGCTTCTTGTCAGTTCTTGACGTTTCTTGTGAATTTGTGAAGCAACGAATCTGTTGTCGGCGGAAGTGTGGCGTCAGATGGTGGATTGGAATTGTCGAGCACCGCACTTTGCTGCGATCATCATGCAGCTACTTAATTCATTCGCAATCGACAGATGGCGGCACTTACGCTGGGAAGCTGCTGCTGCAATGGCTGTGCAGTAAATCGACCTGTACAACGCCCCCACGTCACTATCTGTCGCAGCAGCAAGCCGCAAAGCTTCGTTCCACGTCATAATTTTTCTTCGTCCTCCCTTTCCGGCGAAACGTACGACCCGATGAATCACACCGGCGTAACGGCGTTCCATCAATTTCTTGCACCACGATGAACATCAATTCTGTCCACGTCTGCAACGTAAACCGCAAAGCTCACATTCGTCGCAATCTGGATTTGTTCCCATCTCACCTCATTTCAGACACGATTCAAAAAGTGCTATGAGCCTATGGCTACGTAGCCTTATCAAGCGAAGAAGTAGGGCTCTCTCAGTCAGTGGCCGTGGTGGGTCAAGGGCAAATCATCCACTGCGCATGCATGGTCTGAAAACTTTTTCGCCAGCAGCTGAAATATTTTCTGCACTTCTCGCAGTAAGTTGAAACTGTTATCTAAAATCCTGAAATGAAACACTGTAAGCGTACGCTAATCATCTGCTTATAATAAGGGTCGTCCGGCAAAGAAAAGTAGCTCCGGATGTCTTAGTTTTTTTGCTGCATTTTGCAGCGCGATATCTCCGAGCCTGCGATTTGGGCTAAAAAAAAACTATCGTCATTGCTCTGAGCTCTTGGCCGCTGTAGGCATAGGTGAGAATACCATAATTATGGGTTCTCCTTCCGAAAAAATGGTAAAACTTTGTACTTGTTTAGGCGTAGGCCTACATCTAAGCGCCAAATTTGAAATTTCTGAGCTCATTTGGCTAATTGGCTTAGTTTGATTTGCGTAGGCTTAGGCCTATCAAAGTATTCGAAACTAGAAATACGTTCTGGGGAACGAGGTATCTGTCCCATTGCCACGCTATAGCCTAGCAGGGGGTACGTGCAAACAGGGCGCTATTATCTTTCACGGGGGCCGAGTTGTAGTCAATTTTGTCCCAAAATTCGTTGCCATGGCAACAAGGGTCGTCAGGGGAGAAATTCAAATGACACCGTCGGATAGCTCGAGCCCGAATATATGGGGGTAGGTGCAAACAGCGTGCAGTTATCTTTTACGGGGACCGAGTTATACCACTTTGAAGTCCCCATAACCCGTAATGCAAATTTTTAAAAAATTGGGGTAAAATGGGGAAAGGAGTTATCAGATTTTTACTCCAAAAAAAACTCGATCTTACTTTCCGGGCTCTAAATCACTGTGCAAAATTGCATCAAAATCGAATCAAAATTGCGGCAATGTTTACAGACGGAATGACAGAATGACAGTGTGACAGAAGTGATTTTATAATCTGTCACATGCTATGCTATAGCATGGGACAGATAATAATATGATTCAAGCACCGAATGGCGTTCTATATAGGTCGTAAATTGGGTGGGGGCTCCATTACAGTTTGGCTTTATTAGGCCATTACGCAATCTGTGCAATATACTCAAAGTCATAAGTCGCAGTCAGTACACGAAAACAAACGGGAGACAGTTACTGTTGTGGTGAGAAGTTAACCACTCGAGACTATTAAATTAACTGTGCGGTTATCGTTAGTCTTAGCCTATAGTTGTCTGGTGTGTGCATTATGGAAATGCCAGACAATTCAGTTCTCAGCAGCCAAAACACTTGGCGGGCCGTTGACACGGAGAGCGACTATTATCACAGCAGGGTGATGACAGGTCAACACGACACCGATCTACGCATCATAAAATGATCACCCATCTTCACTCCCTCCCCTCCTATCAACCAGTAGCAGCAGCCGTTTACGATGGGCGTGGCTTCTGCCAGCCAATCGGCGTCGGTCACGCATCGCTGACTGACGTCATGGCATCCGTCATCCGTGACGTCAAGATAGTGTCAACAGCCGTTTAGCAGTCAGTCAACAACGTCATTAGGCAGCTGGCGAACACGGACCGTCTACGCTCAGCAGTCTTAATTCGTACGTGTTCTTTCTGCATAGATTAATAGCTGAGGCGTTCAAGCAGCGAACAACTGCATAGTACTGTATAGTTCGGGATGTCGGTGAAAAGTGAGCATCGAACGCTGCAGGAACACGCGCGAATGTCGAACGTGATGGGCAGCTGCGATGCGTATCACGTAATAGCCGAGCGACGCCCTCGCGGTGACGTCATATGTGACCCGGGCTACTTCCGGTCTGACGTAGACGCTGGTACCCGTTACATCGCGGGAAAGCTGTCGGCGGACAGCTGTTGGCAAGGTCGCAGATACGACGTAAACTGGATGCAGCAGTCGTTTACGCCCGAGGCTGTCGTTCCGTCAACGCCGATCAAAACCGCTGTCGCCGCCGCCGCTGAGCGCGTAGGCTGGTACTCCGCCCAGCCGTTTCCGGTTCAGCGCCAAGCTTCGGCGGCGTGGGATCCGGAAGTGGTATTACAGCAGTCGAGACGGCGGGATACGTGGATGTGCGACGACCGGAAGTACATTGGTGCGCCAACCGACGACCGCGGCGTTCTGCCGTCGCCGCTGAAACCTTCACCCGACTGCAACGATGAACTGTACGACAAGACGGACCTCGGCGTCAGCGGCGGCGGCGGCGCGTACTGGGCGCCAGTTCCGGTGTCGACGTTCGACTCCGACATGGAGGAGTTCGCGCGCCAGTTTAAACAGCACCGCATTAAACTCGGCTTCACGCAGGCGGACGTCGGTCTGGCGCTGGGAACGATCTACGGCAACGTCTTCTCGCAGACGACGATCTGTCGCTTCGAGGCCCAGCAGCTGAGTGCCAAGAACATGCGGAAGCTGCGACCTCTGCTGGCGAGGTGGCTGAACGGCGCCGAGGGCGGGACGGACTGGGTGACGGACGACGACGCCACTGATCTCTCCACAGGGTCGGCGCTCGGCCAGTGTCGGCAGCGGAAGAAGAGGACGAGCATCGACGCCACGTTGAGGGAGGCCCTCGAGTCGACGTTCCGTCGTCAGCACAAGCCAAGTGCCGACGAGATAGCGCGGCTGTCCACTGCACTGAGACTCGACCGCGAAGTGATTCGCGTCTGGTTCTGCAACCGACGTCAGAAACAGAAACGAGTCGCAGCTGCCGCCGGCATAAGCCTTGCGGCGATCAGCGACGAGACAGTCTCGTCGTGTACTGCAGAGTCGACCGCCGCGACGACGACGACGACGACCTTGAACGACCTTGAGTCCAACCCGACTGCCGCCGCCATGTTCACTGACCGGCACGTGACCAACATGGAGGCAGCGCGACAACAACTTCCGGTTGATCTGCAACTCTGCGGCGCTGCGTCATATCGACACATGAAGGACGATGCTTGCTACAGCGGTCAGCAGATGACAGCTGCTGACATCGCCGCGGCCAGTGACCTTCAACCTCTGACGTCATCCTGCGAATTCGGTCGTCGTTACCAGCATCAGCAGCCGGCGACGTACTTCGACACAGCCTACTTACACAGGATACAATCTCATCATCATCAAACTCATCATCAGCAGCAGCAGCAGGTCGCTTACTACACGGATGACTGGAGATGTCAGATGAACCAGTCGCTACGTAACACAATCAATCCGCAATCAGTTGTATAGGACAATTAGACACACTTACTGTCCAACGTTTCTTTGCTTCAGCTTTATACTGTTCATATATAGCCGAGTTATTAATTTCGTTTATCATTCCTCCGATAAATCTGTGGGTAATTTATTTATGACGAAAAATGCGACAAACTTAACTGTTTAATATATTTAAAGACAGTGTATGAACAAAGCTTTAGACGCATCCATATATGTTTAAAGCAAGCTGTTAAGCAATGTAATAATTCTGTTATCATTTCTGTCAATTCACCGCTCTGTGTCTCGCATTAGCCGTGGCGTTAATGTTGCATATCTATATATCTTGTCCGTTAATTTTTAAGTCGTTGATTAATAATTTGATAAGGCCTGGAGCATTGCTGTGTAACAAAAAGGACTTGAGTCGGTTTTAATGCATTGAATTTTTTTGGTCAGTAAAATCTTCGGATTTCATATAAATAAAATAAAACGCATTTATGTGTGCATTAAATGTGCACTTATACAAAAATGTTTGACTGAATATGTTTAACGAGCAGCGTGCACGCCCCATCTATGGGTTTAATCCGCCCCGCCTATGTGAATTTTCTTCTAAGATTCGTCACTCTGTTGTTGTTTTGTTCAATCTTTATAGCTTTATAGCCATATACACTCTGTCTCAAAAAACATCCCGAACATTTTCGATTGCAACTTGAAGAAGAAGAATAATTTTTAGTAAAAATATTTATGAGACAACTAGCCATCAAATGACTATTTAGTTTTCTACTTCACTTAGCGTCTGTTCCTGCACTACCTGGGAAAAGAATAACCAAGGAAATATTGCATTTTTACCCAAAGTGGTATTATTACTTAATTTAAATAACGCACAAAACACATTTGTTTACATTTTTAACACTTTGACTGACACTTCATCCAATTGTTTCGTTTTTAAACTGCTAGATTTAAATAAACGGAATTTATCGATGTTTTTCATTTATTTTAACACATGTTTTGCTTGGTCAGATTTCCTCAGGTAGTGCAGAAACAGACATTGGGTTACGTGAAAAATTAAATTGTCGTTTAATAGCCAGTTGCGTCAGAAATATTTACGCCAAAAATTATTAAAATCCGGTAGTCATACTTTAAGTTACGATAAATAATGTTAGGGATGTTTTTTTGTGTTTTTTGTTGTATATTTCAACGCATATTTCGTTTGGTTTTGTTTTCATAGGTATTGCGGAAGCAGACATTGGGTGAGATACAAAATTAAATAGTGATTTGATGGCAAGTTGTTAGTTGTGTCAAGAATGTTTACACCAAAAAGTATTTTAAAAATCTGATAATTTTTATTCACGTTAGAATCGAAAATGTCTGGGATGTTTTTTTGAGACATAGTCTAAGTGTAATGCGAAATTGATAACTACTAAGTTTATTATGACCTATTGTAGGCCCTACTGACTTTTAACGCTACAGGCCTATGCGACTAGGCCTAAGTTATTCTGCCTGCAGGCTCGCTGCCTTCAGCAAGGAGCATATGATGTATCTTTTTGCGGTATTTATGGTGCACATTAATGACTTGTTTCAGATCAGTCAATGTGCCTTGCAAGTAATTAGTGTAGGCTGTTGCTGTATATAATTTGGCGTGACTAATTTAATGACATCTACATATTGTTCAGGTGTAAATGTTATAATGAACGTCTTCATTGCTCAATGCAGCAACTCAGCAGATTTATATTTATTAAACTGATATGTGCTGTTACGCGCTCATGCTATCTATTTAAAAATGTGTCATAATTTTATTGTTTTATATTGTTTGTCTGGTTTCCGCATTTTCTTAAACTGGCAAACTAAATAAACTATTTCATATAAAACTGACTGCAGTGCCGTCTAGAGTATTTTCAATGGCGTGTTCAAAAAAATTAAGAAAAAAGTGCAATGGTCTTCGTCACCCAAAAGCTAAAGCTCTTTTTGTTCACTGATACACAAATTTTGATGTTTTAGATAGACTTCTGCAAATTTTTTTAGCACCGAGGGAAGCATGACAAGTTGCCCCCTTAAATACGCCATTGAATGTTTAATAACTTAAAGAAATTTAAGTTTAAAAATTTTTGGCACGAATTGTCGCCAGAGTCTATACGTTACTAATATATTCCACACATGTCAGCATATCGACTGCTGACGAAATTACGACGTCCTCAAAGATGCCGATTTTACTGCATCCGTGAAAAAATCTAACAATGTCGTGTACAAAAACTTCGACAAAATGGAACACAGTGTAATTATGGTAGGTAACATTGACACAGCGATGTGCAACCATTGAATTGTACACTGATATATCAGCTAATCAGCGCTACCATCAATGAAAGCCATGAAATCCGCGTCAATTCTATAAGGCTGAAAAGCGAAATTCACTAAAAAGCTCAACGGGGGCGCTGAAATTGCAGCACCTAAAATGACGGACCACAAAAAATAATGGCTGAAAATTGCAAAACAATAATAATGACGGACTGCGATTAGTTCCGTCATTTTCATGATTCTGCATTTTTCAGGACCTGCATTTTTAGTCTGCTTGCGCAATCCACCACTAACTAGCCAAATCAAAGTCAACAGTCAAAAAAGCAAAATTCCCATCTATCAGGCGATATCCATGTTGTAAAAAGCAAAATCCGTTATAATCAACGAAGTCGAAGTATATAGTAAAAAATCGAAATTCAGGGTTAATTAGCGAAATCATATTTTATTTGAGATAATATTTTAGTCAGTGGATTTTGTGAATATTTTGCTTTTTAGTCAGAATCAGACCACGCCACCAAGTGCTGCTACTTTACCTTGCAAAATAAATCACTTTATATATTATTAGTAAACAAAAGTTAAGGTTACAGAAAGATAAAAGTACAGGGTGGGCAAAAGTAAAGCCACTTTTATTTTTGAATAACTCCACAGAACACTGACCGATTTTGATATTTTTGGTAGGCAACATTTAAAAGAAACTTGACGTAAATGCCTATAGTTTTGGCCAGCTTACCTTAATACTGTCGCTACACTACCTGGTGAAATTCAGAAGCCATAGTTTGGTTTCCCGTTCACGACAATAAATTAATACTGGGTGGCGCATGTGTCGGCTCAGAAATAATTAACTAAATAGCGACAAACATGAGTAACAGTTATTATCTCTCAAAAAGTCACACGTGTCCATCACATCATCTGTATTACAGCATGTGCTCAAAATGTCTTCCTCCAGCACAAATGCCAGCCGTGGACGTTGATGCCACTCGCCAACAGCACGTTCAATAATCACTGACCCAGAGCGGCTCACTCGCTGTTGAGGCGTCATTTCAGTTCGTCGACGTACGATCTTAAATTAAATAGGCTTACGATTATAGTTAAATAAGTCACAGATTTTCAATGATTTTGTGGTTTCAGTGATTTTCTGAGCTAACGTATGCGCTACTCAGCATGAATTCGTTGTTGTAAATGGCCAAACTGCGAATTCTGCATTTCACAAGATATTGTAGCGACAGTATTAAGGTGAGGTGGCCAAAACTAGTCATTTACGTCAAGTTTTTTCATGATGTTGCGTGCCAAAAATTGTCAAAATCGGACAATGTTTCATGAAGTTATTTAAAAAATAAAAGTGGCTTTACTTTAGTTGACCCACCTGTAAGTTAAATTAAGATTTTGGAGGCCGTGACGCACTGAGAAAAATGAGACCCCTTTCCAAATGTTAACATTGCATGAAGGTAATTTTCAGGCTGTTGATGCTTCAGAAATTTTGATGCCGCAAAAGCTGTGTCGCTAACATCATCTTTTACTGGTTTTGAAAAAAAAATATTTTTCTTTTATAATTAAATGCGCAGAGAACAGCAGAGAGACGAGGTCAATTATTTTCGCTGTTGTTTTACAGAAGTTAGTTTACAGCAGTTTACAGCAGCGCGTACGGTCGAACATGTTTCAGTCAACGCTTTGGCGTCTTTAATTACTCGACAGTTTTGCCTGCTAAACGGTAGGCCCCTACGTGCGTTGACGTCGTCGTTAGCAAGCGTTCGACCCTCATGTCTGAAAATAGTCGTCAAGCAGCCGACAGGAAACGTCGGTTGTTGACGAAAGAGGCAGGCACGCAGGCAGCGGACAGAAGGCCCGCACCTTACGACATTGGATCGTACCGATAGATCCACCCCCGCGGGCTACGAACTCACAAAGTTTTGCAGCGGCACCTCTGCTGCAACAATCTATCGGCGTGCTCTGTAATTTTGTTCCAGCGAAGAGCGCAGTCACAACAAAGCGATCGCGCGGGGTCATTAGTTATTGCCCGAGCCGACCGGCCCGCCATTGTGTCGGTGGCCGACTGACTCACGGACCGACGGCGACCGGCACCCTGGTGTATTGTCATGTTTATGACAACTTGCAGAGGTTTCGCTTCAAATTATCCGCCACTAAATGTCCGTCTCGGCCCAGCCCTCCCGTCGACGTCAAAGAAGGGTTTCAAATCAATTTAGCTCGTCCTCGAGCGCCGAAGGCACGTAGAGGTGTACAGATTGTAAAAAGTTCGATCGATGTCAGCCTATACATGTTCGATTTAGGCCTACCGATCTGATCTAATTGCCATTTGTAGAAAGATCTTAAGAACAGACTGACGATGGGACACGAGATTTCAGGGGACGACGGCGATCAGCGACAAATAGCACTAATTAATTCATTATTCAAATATTAATTTTAATTAGTCAGTCAGTTAATCATTTATTTGTCATTAAAACATTATTATAAGTGGCATTGCTGCAGTGTTTTAGGCATCGTGTTTTGTTTTAAGCCTGATATCGTTACAACACAAATTCTAGTTGGCGGCGAATTACAAAAATCATGGTTCCTACCGTCAGGGAAAGTCGGGGGAAAATTAGAAGATCAGAAAAAGTCAGGAAAAAATCACAGGGTCAGGGAAAATCAGAGATAATCAAGTACCAGGGTACAGAAGTTAACAAAAATGCAGAAAAAATGAACTGTTGTACGTAGACTGCGTACAATGGTTCAATTTTTTTCTGCTCGCTTTGCTCGCAGATTATTTCTATGCCCACTTTTGATTTTGTTCTTCCGCTCTTGTTTCTAGTGTGATTGCAAGCGACTGAAAACCGACATTGATATTTCGCGTGAACAGACTGGTCAGAAAAAACAATTCATTCTGTCTTCAAAAATCAGGGAAAAGTCAGCGAAAATGAATTCTACAAAGTAGCAGGAACCACGAAAAATGTCATATGCGTATAAAACCACCGCACGGAAAGTTACGGATCCTGGGTCGTGCTCGTCCTCGAACAATTCCGTTAACAAGTACTTTTTTTAAGTTTATGATATATTTGTTACTGAGAGCAACTGACTGTCAGTAACTGGCTATTGTCTAAGTTATTAACTGCATTATTTCAGCAATTTTTGGATGCCTACTTCATTATATGTGCTGCGAATCGAACTGTAAAAGTCACTTTTCAGGGCTAAAGATTCATGACGGTTGTTCGGATTTTAGACGTTTCATCATTTTAGGCACTCAAATTAGCCTATTCCAACGTCCGTCAATCCAGTCATGGAATCCGTAGCTTTTAAACAGCTGTGGATCTCAGTCCTCAAACTCAGAAGTCCCCTAAGTGCGACCGCCTCTGTATACGTACATCTAGGAGTTGTCCTGTCTGCATACAGAGAGAGCTGCGTGTGGTCTGTGAACGACTGATGTCGTGCTGAGTTGACGAGTGTTAAATGCTCAAACATCGTTCACACGGCGGCTTGACTTTGCGCTCGCCTGCGTCTGGACGAGACAGAGAGAGAATCATTAGCGGATACTTAGCAAGTCACTTAAGAGAGAGACGACACAATCGCAACGAGGCACATTTGTAACGCTCGCTATAGGGCCTATCGCACGCCGCGTCTCAAGCCGACACAACGTGTGAAAATAATAATTTGATCTTATTAAATAATACAATGTCAAACTCGTTTTTCATTTTCAATGAACTAAACGCCAGGCACGTCGTTGCAAAAATAAAATTTTCTTTGCTTAACATCTAAACTGTAACAGTGCTTAGGCCTATTCAATTACAAAAAGATAATTAACAAACGGCAAAGATTGTATTTTGTCATATAGCTAAAGCCTACGTTACTGAGTCACTGACAAAAATATCTAAGACAGAATTTCAGACAGGGACGCATCAGTCAGTCAATCAGAGCCTAAGTTTTCCTACTGTAGAAGCGATTATTAGCTATTTGCAGTAATTTTTTTATCCTTTACTTCTTGCAATATACCGGTACGTAAAATTGAACGCGCATCCAAAACCGACCGGCATATCCAGTCTGCATCTGGTCATAGGCCTAGTGGTAGTTTTCTGTGTTTGTCGAATACGTGACGATATTTCTAAAAAGATCACTATATTTGGAAGATAAAGACTGGAAGATGAAAAGTAATCATGGACTCCTCAATTTTGGGATTGAGGGGTCAGTGAAAGTAATCGTCCGGAATCTGTACGCGCTGCTTGATCACCTGCAGCAGGCTGCCTCTGTATGATCAACTGAACGACGTGAAGGCTCGCAGCCGCAACGGTTAAGACATTCAACGCCCGAGAAAATATCAAACACGTTAAATGACAAACACATCAGAAGTTTTGATAGTTGTAATTACAGTGGGATTCGATTTCTGTGAACGGTGAACCATTCCATGGGCGCAGACGCGGAAGCATTCTGTCAGACAGGTGACAGCAGCAGCAACAGCAGCAACAGCGAAGACGCGGAGACCGAGGCGCCAGCAGCGACAGTGACTCCTTTAGCGGCGTCAGAATCGACATTGACATCGACAAATACAGCAGTCCGTGCAGTGGACATGCACGCTTCTGGACTGCCATGATGTACAGAACTCTGTTTAAGTGTTTAGGTTTGCATACGAGTTTCCTTTTGATTCAGCTTGCATTTAATTGCGACATGAACGACAGTTACAGTTATTTGCGTAAAAGGGTATGGACTTACAGAAAATGACGTTTGACGAATAACGATTCAGACCATCTATGCACTCTGTAGGTGCCATGTTTTCCACTTCCGCGTTTTCAGACGCTCCCTACATTGACGTAAATAAGCGAGCTTTTATAGTGGCAATAATTGGTATGTGTATTCTATTTATAAATGCTACTTAACGTGATATAAATCCACCAATATCGACATAAAGCGGCTATACAGCGAAGGCCTGAACATGAAAGCGGATGCCGCGGAAGATACAAGTAGCTGCCTGCTGTAGGCCTAAGTGCTAGGCAGTTGATGAAAGTAGAGACGGGCGCGACTCTGCCTGGTTGAGAGGTGACAGATGGATTTATGACCGCACACAACTGGAGATGTCCCCGGGGAAAGATATCCGGCCTGTGACCACTGTGTGGGGTCTCTCATGCAGAGCTTAGTCTGGCAAGGTAGGTGGCCGCCAGTGGGAGCAGGTTTGGGCTGCCGACCGGACGTGTAAATGACACGTTGACTGACAGAAATACGAACTGAGAGTCGTCTTCATTGTCGCCGACGAACGCGATTGGGTGTCCGCTAATGAGCACACTCAAAACAATTTACTGTATTGTCTGCCAGATACAGCCGCCGCGTAGCGTCAATGACTTACTTATCCACAGTTAACTTGTCAACTACGCGCCCTACACATTACACGAGGTAGAACGAAAAATATAGGCCTAGATTCTAAATCATTAGTGCATGTCCAACACGTCTGAATTTGATTTTGCAAAAAATGCAACACTTTTTTTCGACGATTAGGCTACTATGGCGAATTTTAACAGGACATTGTAGACAGGCCCGGCGATCTGTTGATTTGCCCCGTGTTAATAAGAAAATTATTTACCAAATACTCTTGACAATACCCCCTACGTAACAAGTAATTTGAGCAAAACTCACGTGACGCGCGATAGCAGTGGTCCTACGACCTGGGAATCGCGTACAGCATGCAATAGAATAATAGTGCGTTTCGAAGGAGTACCCAAATTTGAGGCCTCCGTACGGAAGTCTCCTTGAATGTAAGAGGTCGAAATTTAGGTATTTAAAAAATGAACGTTCTGTGCTAAAAATTTCATAGGTCTACGTAGGTTTCCAGGTTTATCTTCAGCCATGTTGGCGCAATTCACTCTTGAAATGTGCGCCGCAGCCGAAAATTGCAAAAAACACTAAAATCCCCTATCGATCAATGTTCAAGGTCGTTCAAGGTCATCATGTTGACACCATTCAACAGCTCGTCACTAGTGCTTGTTATGTCTGTGCCTGTCTGCAACTGTTTTCACGCTAGACGAGCTAATAGCGGTAAATAACCACTTTTGAAAGGGGAACCCCTTTTTGATGCCCGCCTGCGCAGGCCTCCTTAAACCTAGACTAGAGGGTCGAGACTTGAATTGCTAAAATTTGTGTTTAATGCCAAAAATTTCATAGGCCTACATAGGCTGTGTTGGTCTATTTCCAGCCATTTCGTCGCCATTCACTCTAAAAATGTGCGCTGAGCCAAAAATTGCTAAAACTTCAATAAAACCCCCTAATTTTGGGAGTTCAAGGTCATCGATGTTGATAAAACTATAAAGTACGTGAGCACTGGAGTGCTTGTTATGATTAGCAACATGGTTGTACCTACCTGCAATCGTTTTCACACTAGACGAGCCAATAACAGCAAAACAACGTCTCTTTAGAGCGAGGGAGTACCCCTCTTTGACGCCCTCGTTCGAGGTGAACCCCCTCACACAGGGGGACAAAATTTCGTCACAAAAAACTAGAGTCCTTGAAGCAACCCAGAGTAGGCCTAAAAATTTTGTGATCCTAGCTTGCACCGTTTTGACACAAACAGCAGTGTGACGGACAGACGGACAGACAGACGTCCAGGCCATGGCTAAGACGCGCGAAGCATTCTGCTATCGCCCGTAAAAATTAAGACATAGGCCCCTAAGGCTGCTGTATTCGGAAATCCATTATCCATAACAAAAAAAAACGATCGACTAGCTGCGTCGGCGAACATATAAAGCTTAGTCAGTGAAGTGAACTCGACTAAATCAGCGGTGTGAGTTTTCATTCGGCAGTGTTCAGACCGTCAGACGTGCGCAAAGTTTGATTCCATAATTTTATGGCAGCGACATCGTGGGTTAGAAAAAGTAGCAAGCAGGGCAAAAAGTTACCATTTTCCGACAAAATTTCGACAAACAGTTGCAAATTTCAGACAGAGGAGATTATGAATGCTCAAAATTTCGATTTTGCCCTAACTATCACTAAAATGGGTTATAACACCAAATTTTGCACATTAAGTGACAATTTTCCGACAGTCAAAAAGTTAGGGGGTTGTTGCCCCTCCCTTCTGCCCCTTCCTGCGGCCATCACGCCACTGACAAAAAGCAAAACAGCTAATAAGTTATAATTTATACTATTTACTATGACATTCTCCACAGGCCAGAGCACAGTAGTACAGGCCTGAAAAACAGCAGTGGAAGAATATGGCTTGGATATAGATGTAGCCTACAGCCTACATGTATAAACCTATGTATACTGGTTAGCTGCATTCAGTACGTTAACTCTGTCGACTATAAGCCATTGATGGCGGCTGATGACCGTTTGCACTCACTGACACGGCACTAATTCCACTGCGCCCAATAGCGCCGCCGCCGCCGTTTATTGGCCGTTAATGATCGTAAACGACAATCATTCATTCGGCGTGTACTAAGACATTTTTTGTATTGATTTCGACCACCCAAGTCAGCTAAATACATAAACTATGTACGGGATACCGATATAATACGGCGCCAGTCAACGGCGAAACAGTACATTTGATAGGACTCTATGAAACGAAGATAATGCTTCTTTATGGACTGAGTCCGCCGAATCCCGGACAGAAGACCACCGGACATAAGGCCACTAAGCTAGGTTTTCACCGTGCGTAAGTTAACTCGCCAGATTAATGAATCAAATTTCCATGACTTTTATGCAAGAACATTGTCTCGTGCTATATCTTAGCCTTTCGCATGCGACGTTAAGCCCCTGACGACAGAGCAGCATTTTTTGATGACTCGCTCCACTGAGTACAGAAAAAAAACAAAATGGGCTTAATAAACTACAGCAACAAAAAATGTCAATTTATTTCGTAGCATATAGTGTGATGACTTGAGTTATATTTCCAAAAAGATGTGCACTTTATTTGGAAAAAGAATTCTACTAAGAAACCAGATCGGAGGCCTTTTGTCCGCACACCGAGTCCGCCTAACCCCATGGCTCCACTGTATCTGGACTGGAGATCTTTCTGTTCCGCTAGATACTGGCGTGGCCACACCAGATGTAAACGACCAGGTGGGCCTAAATCATATCCAGACACATAAGTACACAAACGAGCAGCAAAAATCAGTTATTATACGCATCTTTATTTATCTGACAAAACTGGCCCAGCTTGAGCACCACTCTGCTGCAGGTAAACTGGGATTTGTTAGCTTAAGTTATGCTTAGGTTTAAAAGTAAGTAAGTTCATATAGCGCATAACGCTAAAGTAAAAATCAAATGCGCTAATATAGGCCTACACGGCTTCTAATCTAGTAACTGGTAGCTTTATCATTTGAACTATTAACAGTTAATTATGATGCAGCATGACGTAAACGCATATAACTGATTCACAGTGCTTGTAAACTAGTCATTCATCTGATTGCTACATTTACTAAGTAAGTATTAAGTAGCATCTTACATCCCACGGTCCAACAAATAAATCTATTAAACACGTAAACAATGTTTCCAGAACACAACGTGTACTTCTACAGTTTTTAACATCAGCAAATAAACTGTAGAGTCTTATACAAATGTAACCACAGACAAAAATACAATTAGGCTGTGTTCAACTGTTATCCTCAATGCATTAAAAATATTATTTACAATATTATCATCTGCTTTTGTTCACAAACACAATAAATGTATCTAAACTAAACATCATTTACTTTTAATATGAAAATGAGTAGAAATTGTTTCGAAAATTTTTTTTGCATATACATTACCATGATTTTAATGATTTTTGACAATTTATGTTTCACATGGTAGTGTAACGACGCAGTTAAGATGTGGTGGGATAATTGCACTATTTTTAAGTGTCCGCCAAGTGTGCTAGTGAAAGAATTTTGAAAATTGGTTAATATTTGGCTAAAGTATGGACAATCAGAAAGTGGGACAATTTTTTCAGACGCAGTGTTTTTAAGTACAAATTCAGGGCTGCTAAATACTTGAAGATGAGGGAGTCGACTGGGACTGCATCAAACGTGATCGCAAAGCTCGAAAATGCGTGACAAAATAAAGAAACCAAACACAAACTAGAAGGTGCTCGTGAGAGTGTATATCTTTGCCAATTGAAGTAAATGCAACAAATCTACTGCTGCTGCTTAAGCTACTATTACTACAAACAAACAAAAATATTCCACAAGTCTTGAAAAAAATCATCAGAAATGAGCATATTAAGCAGACTTTGGGTTTCACCATGGCAGAGCAAATAGTCGACAAAATGATGAATAAATTGTGAAATGATAGGGTACCAAAAAAAGCCAATTCTTATAGATCTCCAAAACGTAGTCGAATGCAAAATAAAAATATTCCAGAAATTTTGCACATTTTTAGCATAAATGAACACAGGTTGAGACAGATTATTTTACTGGCCCAAAGTCAGACTCCTGAGCCACTTTGCTGCCGTCCACCGATTCAGCTGGCATCTTGGGAAATGCTGTAAGCTCCCCAGTGCGGTTGGTGACAAATGCTTTTTTTGTACATTTCAAGTTCGAAAATAACATCTAGTGGTTGATTACTTGTATGCAACGTTTCCCAGTTCTGGATGAGAAAAGGAAGAGTCAGTTCGACTAAAACCTCCTTTGGCTACGGTCCTAGATTGCAGTCACAAAAACAGACCATGTTTTGTATAACAGCAAAAAGCAAGCCACAGTGAAGCTCCAGTAATATGATGAGTTATGTGATCGGTCGGCTGGGTATCTGCAACCTCTTTGCAAAAATTCTGTCACCGATGAACTCCGGCAGCAGACTAAGCACAGCCATGAGTCTTGCACTGAAGCCAACTCGGTAGCGAGGTCGAGGGAATATTGACAGCAACGCGTGTTCACATGCGTTGATGACGGGACTGATGTCTGACGGCAGATTGTCACAGCCACGTATCATGTATCTTTTAACTGCAACACAACCACATGAGCTGTATACAGGCTGGGACAAAAAACTGACAACATCTTGGTGTTTCCTCCCTTGATAGATGCATTATATTTGCAATTTTTGTCTACCCTCATGTCAGTTTTCTTAAATGATATCATAACTGTTCTTTGTCAGCCAATGTGAAACAGTTCTGTTTTTATGCATAAAGTGCAATTTTACTGTGACGGTTGCACTGACTAATAATGACCACTGCTTGATTCATCATCTGTGTGTGCAGAAACATTGGGATTCCAAAAGAATTACACAAATATTTCCAATAAATAATCAAATTAAACCATTCAAACAGTGTGAATAAATATTTGCTGTTTTACAGTTTATATGGCATTAAATTGACAGCTGAAAAGACTAAAGAGTATCACCTTTTGTGCCCACCTGGTACAAACACAATAATACTACTTACTAATGAGTATCTTATCTTACAAAAGTGGCAGGAAAACAAGATAAACCCAAACCAACTACGGTAAAATCTTACTATAATGTGGAAAAAGTTTGTCTGTTTGTCCGTCTGTCATATCTGTCACAATCGCGGAACATGGCATTTGAGTCCTTGGGCCTTAGGTACGTGTGGCGCCACCTTGTCCTCCACCTCCCACCATGGGAAGCCCGAGGGGAATTAAGTTGACAGGTAATGGAGTGGATGCATCCATAAGGCAGGAAGTTTGCTAGTGTATTAAACTATGAACATAGCATTATTATCTGTCACATTGCTATAGCATAGCATGAGACAGATTATAAAATCACTTCTGTCATTCTGTCTGTCCGTCTATAAACACTCCTACGGCCGCAATTTTGATTCAATTTTGCACAGTGATTCAGGGCCCAAAAAGTAAGATCGAGTTTGTTTGGGATAAAAATCTGATAACTCTTTTCCCTATTTTACCCCAATTTTAAAAAATTTGCATTACGGGTTATGGGGACTTCAAAGCAGTATAACTCGGTCCCCGTAAAAGATAACTGCACGCTGTTTGCACCTACCCCCATATATTCGGGCTCGAGCTATCCGACGGTGTCATTTGAATTTCTCCACTGCCCACCTCTGTTGCCATGGCAACAAATTTTGGAACAAAATTAACTACAACTCGGCCCTCGTGAAAGATAATTGCACCCTGTTTGCACCAACCCCTTTATACGCAGCTGCTAGGCTATATAGCGTGGCAATGGGACAGATATCTCGTTCCACAGAACGTATTTCTAGTGTCTCATAAAGCAACTTGCACTGACATCAAATTGAACACAATTACTAGCACAAGCTATGCATGTCACACAGGGTCATATTTTATGCAACTTTACACAACAAATGAATATAATTATATCAAAAAGTAAAGCCCAGTGCACAACGATATCAGCAATCACATAAAATAATTATGGTCAGTATCCTCATTAAAACACTGTTAAAACATTGGAACTTAAACTACCAAGATAATTTTATGCTTAAGTTAGATGGCAAAACCTCTTTTCAACTAGACACAGTTTAGTTTTCACACGGGAAATGCAGCAGTTGCTTACAATGATACATGTAATCGATGGTGTATTCTTCTCGTGTTTCCAATGGGCATTGATTCCACGCTCGATCACATGCTGCCTGGACACTCTCAGCGCTTGTGAGTGGCGTTTTAAATCCGCTCGGTTCTACGAGTACGACTTTGCATCCAAACGACTTCAGAGTAAACCTATACACACAACACTAAGCCAGTAGGTAAGTAAAGCAAAAAGCAAATTCATACAATGCATAATGTTATGAAAAAAACTTCCAATGTACTAGTCACATTATTACAATTGGATCAAAATTGTTTTGAAGAACTGTGTAAAGCTGTCAAAATCACATGTCAGATCTGTGAATTCATTTGGCAATGAGTTCCAGACCGTTGGACCAGCAACCATATCACAGATCACCATACAACTTCCTTCAAATTACACAGCAAGAAGACAAGCAGATCTTTTATTTTATGGAAAGCAGGAATATGTGAACTAAAGAAAGAAGACAGTAAGATGCCAGTCATTTCAGTAGCAAGAATTTACAGATATTTACTTACAAAAAATCCATCAAAGTTTAAGAGTTTTGAAGGGGCTACTGACGTTTAAAGTAGGTAACTTATAACGTAAACCATAAATAGTCAACTTCACAAAAATCACTGATAATTAATCTTTCATTTAATCAAATCTAACAATAGTAATTGCCAAATAAATGCATTTTCTTGTTTAGCAAATGTATCAGTTATTGAGCTGCAATCACTAAGACACAATTATTCAGTGTTTTTGGTCTAGTCCTGTAAAGAGACTAAACTGTAGACTCTCTGAAAAAAGAGATGACTGAGATGACTTCAGATATTTGTCATAATGCCATCGTCTACAAGCCCTTGTAACGATTTGCATCACACTACAACTGCTACATCATTGCTATCTAGTATTGATAACGTCCAGCTAAAATATGATCAAAATGACAACACAGACTACTAGCTCCCTGAGTACTGAGTCATTGCTGGACGCTGCTCCAATCGACTCCTCGGTCCACCAGGTCTTCTTTAAATGTAGACCGCCAAGTCTTCGTTGGACGACCTCGTCGTCTGCCACTACCACGAGGGGTCCATGACATGGCGTGATTGGTTGGTCATCCAGGTGGTATCCTGATGATATGGCCTGCCATCCGAAGTCGTCTCTCTGCAACAATGTCCTGTAATCTTCGCTGCCCAGTCCGGCTTAGCACCTCCATGTTAGTCACGTGGACCTTCCATGAAATGCCCAGAATCTTCCGTAAGTTGCGTTGGTGAAAGACGTCCAGCTGCTGACATATTCTAGCTATACTCTTCCAAGTCTTGCTGGCGTATATGGCTGTAGAGAGAATAAGGGAGGTGTAGAGGTCCAGTTTAATCTTGAGGCCAAGCGTGCTGGATCGCCACATGTTGTCAAGTCATCGGAAGACTACTGCTGCTTTTGCCAGTCCAGTGTTGATATAGATCTGCTTTAACATCTCCATCGCTAGATATTACACTTCCCAGGTAGGTACCTTACCTTACCTAAGGGGTGGACAGGCTCTTACACCTGCCCAGCGCTGAGGCCGTATCAGTTCGGCCCAATGCGCGTCCCCAAATGTAACCACAAGGTTACAGGTAGTGGCTATAAAGCCATAGACGGCTATGAAGCCGTAAATAGACAACTGTAAAGCCGTAAATAGACAGCTATAAAGCCGTAGTCGGCTAAGAAGCCAAAACCAGCACAAAAGCACTGGTAACGTGTAGTAATGTGCT
>Ga0056128_1001809_pt1 | contig 24657 bp, 16 predicted proteins | sample WorMetLIZISLAND2_FD_71113 | JGI IMG/M metagenome (GOLD analysis project Ga0056128, IMG submission 71113) | Marine gutless worms symbiont microbial communities from Max Planck institute for Marine Microbiology, Germany - Olavius geniculatus... ... | reverse complement strand
TGGATGAGGCAAAATTTACCATTTGTAGGTTTTGCCATTTTCCCAAGGTAAGACAGTTGCACTAAATAGATGAGGTGGGAAATGAAACCACCATTCGATGACATATAGTCTCATTAATAAATTATTATAATCGGACATTCATTGTTTAAGTTATTGCAAAAAATGTAGTCACATGCTTTTTTTGAGACACAGTGTATATACGCGTAGGCCTATAGTGTGAATGCCGCTTTAGAAATGGCAAACGCGCATTTCCCACAAGATCACATCTACAGGTTTAGTTTCATATTTCCACGAGCGATAGGCCTATTACGTACGACATCAACGTCTATCATACGTCTGTTTTAGTCGCTATGTATACATATACATGTAGTCGCTGTGAGAAATGGTGCTACACATGGCGCAAAATCGAGTTAGCCGGAGGCGTTAAAAAGTCTGACGTGAACGGTTTTGGGTTGTGACACGTCAGACAAGTCTACGTTTCCCTCATTCGGAGTAGAGGTAAGCTTATATAGCTCACTAGTCACTATATTCTTAATGTATGATGACAAGTGACTGAAACTGATACGCGACGTATATACACAGTTCACATAGTTGCATTCACACAAAATGTTCAAAATATAGCATCAATGTTTTTCGGACTATCAATCAATCCCGTACTTTTTATAACACGTTTATTTCTCAATGCATCCAAATATTCAAAAGTTTATACACTGAAAAACAGTAATGAAAGTAGTAGGTTTAATATTGTGACGAACGAGAAACAGACTGATTTCAAAAAGTGATAACAATGCAACGACGTAGGTTATGGCGTGTCCAATACATCGTGTCCGCAAAAAAATGATACACGAATAGGCCTGCTAAGCAATTCAGACTTATTTTCACAATATTTGGCAAACATTATTCTAATAATATGTTATACTTAAATCTGCATAATATGGTATCGCATATATAATGCCGATATATACATAGGCCTGTATATAAACGTAGGCCTACCTAACTGCATGCATACTTGGTGGCACCATTGCTAACGTAACTAGGAGCATTATAAAACTCACTCTGAAGAACATAAGATTTGCTAACAGTAATTTCTATGTACATATCTAGCATTTTTGACAATGTAAATTGTCATTATACACTATTCATTAAATAAACCTATGAAGATACATTTTCGCGTGGGGTTACCGGACGTACTCGTTAACCTTATCATCGCAGGTTGCTGTATATTTATTTTGATTCCGAATATTTAAGGTAATCGACTAATAATAAGTCTGATGGTATAGGACTATACACTGCAGCACAGCCAGCCATGTGTATAAACATATAGGCGTGACCAGAAATCAGAGTTGAGGCCAGAGGCCCGTAGAGACAAATATCGTGGCCGAAGACCGAGAGCGGAGCTAAGGATTCTTGGGGATCGATCAGAACGCGAGTCTCCTCGCCACCAGCTATAAGGTCTGGGGGACACCCATCACCCCAGCGGGGTTCGTAAATGTGACCCGAAAATGCATGACCTTGAATGACTTTTAGATGTCATTTTGTACTGTATACTAAAATTTGTTTTCATCATCGGGTGGACTATAAATTTTTTACGCGCGACAGCACGTATTGCTAAAAGCGCGTATACTAGCTATCGTAAAATTCTGTCTGTCCGTCTGTCACAATCCGGTACCGGACCAAGACCAATTGAGCGACTCTGGGTTTTCACCGTTCGATAGCTACGTATATGGCCTCTAGTTTTCTGCGACAAAATTTCATGCTTATAGGTAAGAGGATTTCCCTCGAACGACTTCGTCAAACAAAGGTACCCATTTAAAAACCGATATTTCACTGCATAACTCATATAGTGTAAAACTGTTACAAATATAGGCACAGAGCTGCCGCTTATTATAGCAAGCATCCCTGACGAGCTTTTAGTGGTACCAACATCGATCACCTTGAACGACCTTAAACCCCAAAATAAGGGTTTTAGTTATTTTTTGCGCGCGCGGCGCACATTTTAAGGGTGAATTGCGTCGAAATGGTCAAAAATAGACCAAGACAACCTGCAAGCCATGTGAAATTTTTAGTATTATACATATATTTTATAAGCTTAAAATTCGGCTTTCTAAGTTCAAGAAGTCCTCAGTACGAAGACGTCAAATTTAGGTAAATTATTAAAATGGGGGATTTCTGTTATCCACTGATTTAGCGCGAAAACTGTCGAAGTTACACACACCTGCTGCTTATTATAACAATCACTGCTGGCACGCTTTTCGGGGGTACCAACACTGTTAACCTTAAACGACCTTGAAACCCGTAAGCGGATCTATAGTGATTTTTTGCGATTTTAAACTACAGCGCATGTTTCAACAGTGGATTGCACCGAAATTACCGAAAATAAACTAAGACTATTTTGTGTGTATGAAATTTTTAGCATAAAACGTAGATTTTATCCGTATGAGTTCTAGTCCTTTTACGGAAGCGTCAGAATGTGATACCTTTTCAAACGCACTATTATTTTATTGCACGTTGTACACTATTTCTCCAGACGGCAGCAACAATGCTGTCGCGCGTCACGTGAGCTTTGCTCAGATTACTTGTTTAGTGAAACGTATTAGGGGGATAATGTGTGCCACAAATTGTAAAAGTAAGTTTTCATTTTGTTAAAGTTACTGCAAAAACTGTCAACTTTTTTCCGGATACGGCATATATAGAGACCTATATTTATGATTTTGAAAAAAACTATATGCATGTATGCTTTTTGTTGTCAGCAAAAATAATATATAACTTAGTGCCTCGAAAAAAAATTTATAATTGCTATTCAGACCAAAATTAATTAACTGTTTTCAACTGTTTCTCAAAGCTTTTTGCGTATGCACGTACGGCGATTTATAGTTATGGGAACTCTTGGTTTTTATTGAATAACTCCGTGAAACATTGGCCAATTTTGACAATTTTTGACACGCAACATTACAAAAAATTCGACGTAAATGACTGTAGTTTAGCCCACATCACCTTAATACTGTCACCACACTGCCTTGTGAAATGCAGAAGTCGCCGCCTATTGCATGGGGAGCAAATATACACTGTGTCCGGAAAAAGTAATCCCCTATAGACATCATACAATAAAAATGTCAAATTTAAACAAATCTAAATACAATTTTGTACACTTAACTTCCATTAAATTGCTACACAAAATTTCATAAAAAAAACATTATTTTTAGCGGAGTTATTAGGCCTAATTGTTGAATATCAATAACAAAATATCTTTGTTAACCAATATGGCGACGCACAAGTAAACCCCACTGTCAATGTACATAATTGTACAAAACATAAGTTTATACATTTGTTAATGGCAACATTAAGACTTGCACATCGAAAACAGCAAAAATTACAAAAAAATGATATTGCCCGCATCACACTGACTGTGTGTCAACGTGCTGCTGAATAATATCACCTTTTGTAATTTTTGCTGTTTACATTTATATTTGCTGTTTTATTAGTAAAATAACGTTTTCCTATACAGTTGATCTACGAAGATATCTGGCCATAGATATTTTACAATCACGATCTTTACTATTTGGGGTCACGTGACATTCAAATGGCAACAAGGGTCGGTTGTGGTGGAATTAGATTTGCCTCATTCAATAGCCCGTCCCCCGAAACCTCCCGTTAGCACAAAGATCTTAGAGATATCTCTAACAGAATCCGAATTAGGGGCCTATATATATTTATGTATTTATTATGAACATCGTACACAAGGTACAAACAAACGTGCAAAGCAAAAATAATGAAAAAAATGAAAAAAGGCAGAAAGTGCAACTAATCAACGTGCAGTCAAATTTTTTGTCTCAAATTTCGTTGCCATGGCAACAAGAATCAGTCGGGGTAAAATTTTGTTGACAGTATTTCATGGCCCAACCCCGAAAACCCCCCTATACAGACGCAAAGATCTCGCACATATCTCTAGCAGAAGCCGAGTTACAGCCCATTTTGTCCCAAATTTCGTTGCTATGGCAACCAGGGAGAGTTCGGAATAAATTTGAATGACAATGTTAGATTGACCATCCCCGAAAACCATACCCTCGAACCAAAAATTACGACTCTATCTTATAGGCTACACAGCCGAAGTTATGACCGTTTAAAGAATTGTTTAATTTTCCCCATAGGCGCCATTGTATTTTTTGGATTTAGCCATCCCAATAGCAATGTCATATGGCGCCCATATGGTATCCATATGGGAAGCCATATGGAATCCATATGGGCTACGATGTGGTTTGCACCCGACTGCCCATATGGTATCCATATGACAATCCCATATAGATTCCATATGGCTGCCATATGGCAGCCATATGGGATATGCATATGCATACCACATGGGTCCCATATAGAACGCATATTGTATTGTGAGATAAATACCGTATATTATCCAGATAATTACTGTATACTCTATAGATCCTATAGTAGTAGGATATCTAATCTAATTCTAAATCTGTATTGGATTTGTGTCATTGGTAAGGGATAGTGGAATTGGAAATGTGTATTGTGGAAGTAGGCGTGTCATAAGTAATTAATATGGCATTTGCCAGATGCAGGCAGGGTGTGACATGTCAGAGCAGCCGTGACTGGGAAGTGAAAAGTTGGGAACGCATGAGTGCCGACTGTCACACGACGGTACTGTTGGGACGATCAGCGCAGGTGAGGAAGCTGAGCGTAGACGTTGACGTGACTGGACGTCTGCCACTCGCTGTACGCAGTCGACTGTAAGCAGTCGACCATGCAGGTATAGTCCAGTGCCGTGAAAAGCAGTCATACTAAACACGAAAAAAACAGTGTTCGCTGAAGTGATCAATATATAAATAGTGTAAAAGGTAACGCATAAAAAACCGCCGTAAATGTGATTTTTTGACCGCTCAACTGGTGAACTTAGTTTATAACAGACAATAAGTAGGCCTATGACTACATAAGATAAGCGGTTAAAAAGTCAGACATGCAGGTTAGCCTAACAGTTAAAACAGCAGCCAGGTGGTTCATAATGACGACTGATGGCGATGTCTATAATGATAGATGCTGGCTGATTGCGATGCGATCGTCTCTTCTGCCCTGCAGCAAAACAAGACAGAACCATGTTAGAAACAACAGAAATAAAATCATAATTAGAATAAAAACATCATTTACTCATTCGTTTAAATAATGCTCAAGGTATGATACGTGTGCAAAAAAGCATTAACAACAACGTCTGTGACAATATCTCGTACCAAATAGCCTGGTTATAACCACCAACAAAAACTTACGAAGTTTCAAGCTTGCTGCGCTCGAGTAAGAGTAGACTTATCTGTACTGTAGTGCAGCCTGTAAATGAGCAAGTCGTCGCTTCTAGCTTGATGGTCAGCTAGGGGGCAAAGCCCCCCTAAAACTGGAGCACGTTTGTTTTTTGGACGTTCAATGGATGCCGCAAATTTGCCCAATTTTGTACAGTTTGGAAACGCAAAGACATCAGATATTTGTGTTATTTGGCAAAAAAATCACGGGTGGCCACGAAACTGGGGGAGGCTGAAGCAAAACTGAGGGTTGTGCCCTCCCCCGGCCCGTGCCTAAAACCGCCACTGGACGGCTGGCCGTTCACTGCATCTGTGCGTAGCTGGCGTTTGTCTCTCAGTCATCTTGTCCGCGTTTCTGGCGCGGCCGGCAGCAAGGGGGCGTTGTAAGTGCATGAATGACACTGATGAACTTTCCGCGTCCTTTTCGGCACGGCTCAGCTGGCAAGGGACCCAGTTGTTTATAGGACGATTTAAGACATGAGAGTGCATGCCACGCGTGCTGTTTCATTTAAGGCTAAGCCTAATTCTTCCTTTTGTTTTCAGTCCATGTGATCACTATAAATGCAAAGTGAAATGTTTAACTAACTGCCACCGATGCATGGAACCATCCACTGTTCGAAAACGGGTAGAGTGAAACCGTCTTCGGTGGTTTGGTGCCGATGGACAATTTCCAACTGCCAAAACAGCTTTTATGGGAAGAACGTCCCGACGGTTGGCGTTGTCCATTCAACGCGCCAAAGAAACAATTGAAAAATCAGGTCGCTGCCGACGTTTTAACACACCTACCCAGGCGTCTTTTCTGTGAATCCGTGACCCCTTGCCCCCTCCCCCCTTGACGACGGCATGACAGCTAGGCGCGGCATATGGCGGCCTTTTGGCGGGGGTTGCTTTACGACATCGCCGCCATCAACCAACGTCGTGATCATGCAAGCGAGCGCGTACATCGGCTGCATCCATTTTCCAGATGCCACGAGCGTCGTTGGACAAGTGCCAATCCGATCGGAAACTTATTGTGTAGGCTTAGCTTGTGCAGACAGCATTAGAACTCATTAGCGACGTATAACGAGAACAAAGTCTACGCTTACAATATACTTCGGTTTTTGCCTATTTCGCACTAGGACATTGATCGGACACATGAGCTAGTGCACCCTTGCAGCGTCAAAGGAGATGCACGGATCGTTTTAATACCAGCCAACTGACCACGTCATTAACAGGTCGGCGAAGGTGTTGAGTGATTGATAGGCCGACTGGCTCAGATGATCAGATTTCCGCCCAATGCAGCGATCGGCGACAGCAGCAGCAGCAGCAGCAGGTCTCCTGGCACCTCGGCATAACTAATCTAGAGCTTATTTATTAATTAACATGATAAAAATTATTTTTATCCTGTTTTCCTTCGCTATTGAATTACTAGATCGGCCTATTCCACTCGTGTATCTTTTGCTTTATTTTTTAGTGTTTTCATTAAACACGGTCATAGGCCTATAGACAGGCACTCAGTTCACTTAAAAACATTCACTATGATTATGCTCAGAAATTCTCAATATAGTTAATGCGTTTGGTAATGCAGTTTGGTTCGCCATTGTCAGGTCATGCAAAAGCCTCCTGCAGCAAATCTGAGCTATAGGCCTAGGCTATGCATATTTTGCAAAATATAGTTTATGTCACTGAATTTCGTTGAAAAATATTTTAAATCATCGATATTTTTCTATCAAACGTCTAACATTTAGTCATTTTTCAAATCGTTAAACAACTAGAAAAAGTACTTTAAACACGCATTTAAATAAAAAATATTTTAATAACTATTTATAGACCTACTGGTACGTTTATTACACCAGTGCTTTAAAAAGTGGGCAGTCCCAACTTAGGCTACAACACGCATATTAAAGATGTGTCAACTGGATTTTACATGGCAAATGCCATATGGGACTCCCATATGGGTTCCATATGGAATGCATATGTGTATTCCATATGGAATGTACACATAGATTCCATATGAAATGCACATATGGATTCCATATGGAACCCATATGGGAGTCCCATATGTATGATATCCATATGGGTCCCATATGGCTTTGCTATTGGGGAATAAATACGTTAAATATTATATTTTAATTTTCTAACCCCAAAAAGGGAAATTCCGAGATCTGAAAAAAATTTCCGAGACTTCGAGCAGCTCGACTTCTCGATATTTCGGCGGCTCGAGTTCTCGAGATCTCGGCGTTTGGCGCCCTTCTCATGTAGTATGTAAAGTGACTTTGGGAAATCGTTCGATAGCAATTGCCCACAAAAAGCAAGAACAATAATTGTCCAGAGGCAAGCGTCACTGCACGCGCAGGCAGGTTAAACAGGTGGGTTTTGTGCTGGGACCAGAAGACAGCTACGAAAGATGCGAAAGTGACAAGTTCAGGCAGACACGAGCAGCAGCGACCGGAAAAGCTCGGTCACTGACGGTAGACAGTCGGGTGCAGCAGACGATCAGCGATGAGGACTAATACCCCGTTTACACGATCGAACAAGCCGCCTGATGGAACCCCGCCCTATAGCTGGCTCAAATGTAGGCCTAGGCTTCGCCCACAGCTGATCACGTGTTATATACAAAATATATAGGCCTTCCAATTATACAACCCGCCCGCCCTCCTAATTAGCATATGCTAATTACCATATAGCTCGTCGAGCTAGCTCGATGTTTGCTCGATCGTGTAAACGGGGTATAACAGAACGTAGGGTCTAGGCTAGACCATATGGCCCTCTAAATAGAACTCTAGAGGGCTGTGACTAGACGCTGACCAGTCTCGATCGACATCTGCCAGCTGACAAGGCTCGTCGACAAGGTAGGCCTTTGTAGGTGCAGATCCGTGAAGACTGTATAGGCTATGCCTACTGGAGGACTTGAACAAGTCTTGAAACCAACTTAGACTAAGTTGGTGTTACTTTTAGCCTACTATATCTGAAGTGAAACATGATTAAAAGAGAGACCGACTTTTGATGCGCAACATAAAAATGTCACACTCACTTTACTTACTTACATATCTAGTTGTCTTGGCCTTGAAAATGCTGGCTGGAAGGCTCGAACCGAACCCATCGCTGAGGAATTCCTATGAATGAAAACAGCATGAGTGGCTTCGACTAACGTCACTACGTTACAGCGTACTACATAGGCTACCCGTATCGTACATGGCATAAATCATCACTCTTGAATCTTGATTCGTACTCTTGCTAATTATATCATGCGACAAAAAGTAAAGAAAGAATTTCGTAGTAAGAAATCCAGTCACGTCAACGACGTTTTTCTGGCTGCTAAAGACCTCTGCGAGTGCGACATTTTTCAGTTCACTTCTCTGTACAGCGGCCTACGCACGTTGGCACAGTGCCAATCAAACGACGCAGTGTATTCTGAAGCACAAAAAATAGTTCCACAAAACAAACGCTTGTAGCAGATCGAAGATCTGCTGTAATGTACACAACAAACGCCAGTGCCAAAGCAAAGTGAATGCGACTAAATTCTTTAACAATAAATGGCTCGGGAATGAGCAATAATCGCTTACAAGGGAGGCCAGCGTGTGTACTCGCGCCAGAACTACTTGCATGAATCACGAGTTGTACGCTAGCAAGTGGCCTTGCAGTCTGAGAACGTTTTTAATGGCAGCGTGTTTTTAGACGTAATTGCGAGTTTTTCGCCGTTTCCGACACCGACAGTTACTGCTAGTTCACCGTCGACACTGTCTGATCGCGGCGACATGCCGGAGAGGGGTCGCGAGACTGGCGTTTTGTCGGACGACGGCTGCGCTGGTGGCAGGTAGGGCACGCGCCGGTCTAGCCAGTCAGCTGCGCCGTCTAGCCGCCAGCTGTCTGGATGTCTGTCTGGTCATTCTCGCAATGTTACTGCTTGCTGTCTCACGTTTGAACCATCTTTCTTCAGTTTTGTCGTCGTAATGTGGTGCATTTCGTCAGCTTACCGTTATACATTGTATGCCATCTGCATGATGCGTTATTTGTTTTAGTTTCAGAATGCTGCAGTGTCGCCTAATGTCGGTGCGTTGGCAGTGCGTTCTCATTCGTTTAAGCTTGTGTGTGCGTCTAAGCGTTCTGTGCTCCAGTTCAGGTGCTTGTGAGTTGTGAAATGCACTGAATAACAACGGCGTTTACAGACACGGTTGACTGACAATATATAAGAGCGTTCATAGCGCAAGAATAGATGCAGCACGTTGAGCTTTTTTGCTTGGTTTATGCTTATAAGCATGGTTATAAGGGCGCTATCGCAGAAGTTCCCCACCTCGAAGTTTGAAATTACGATCTAGGCTTAGGGTAAGGGTTGGGTTAGGGTTAGGAAATAGGATGGGGAAGTTTTGTGATAGCATTGGTGATAAATAATGCGTTAGTGAGTCAAACAGTGCTTCAGGAGATACTGTAGATAAGGGCAAGTTAAACAATCTATATCATATCAAAGGCATCTTTTACAGATATTTAGAGTAAGTTTTACTGTAGGGACCCTAACAACATTATGAACATTGTTGTCATGGGCATTTTTCAGTAATATGGTCTGGTGCAAAAGTGCAGCCTGCTGTTCTTATGTTGTGGTTGTCTGTTTAATTTGTCAAAGTTCATGCTGTTCATCGTTCATTACATTTCAAACTCATAATATATGCAAAACGAGATTGTACCAAGACTGTGCATAACCCACTGACATGCCTGCTGCCATTGTAAAAACCCATAACACTTGTATGCCTACTGATTTAGTTTCAGCAGCTTTGGTTGATAGTTCATCAGCTGTCAAAATGGCTGATTGGTCAAAAGGTCCAAAGTAGAAGGTCTTAGTGTTGGCACTGGCAGTCATATGGAAATTGACATTGTACATTCACCTCTAACTGTCTGATCTCATAATGTGCCTGCTAGCGTATACAAACTTGCTGTTACTGTTGTAGAAAGTCGTTCTGTTTATAATTTGCATGTGATAGCAAACTTGATGCAGAATGTATGCCTATTAATCAGCAACATTAAATCGTTATTCTTTAATTTGGCCATTTTGGATTGACTAAAATAAGCTGCTGGTTACTGTGGAGGTTAGTGAATGCTGTGTAAGTGGGTGGAATTTTAGGTATCTGGTGTGTATTGCTAGTATAGAGTTGAGTACAGTTCTTTTTATGTACTTTGGAAGTGATTGTGTCAACGTGTAGGTAAATTTATGGCGTCAGCGTGAGAGTGCTTGAGAATGACAATTATGACATAATGCATTAAGTACTGTTAGAGGATGTGATGTGTGACTTCCAGTGTTGCTTCTGCCCTTCTAGCATTACGCAACCCCAATCCATTTTGAGCTGAAAATTGGCATACTTGGTTTACATCGATTTTGGTTGTCTACTTTGTTGTTTTCGAGTACGGTGCTCTTGTGTGGTGAATTTGAAAAAGGGATCTGAATCTCCCTTTAGCTTTGACCTATAAGCAAGGCAGTCACATGACCCCATGCACACTTATTGGTGTCCGGTACCTGAAACTGGGTCGCTGTTCAGCACCTGGCCTATTTCCGGCAGTATTAAAAAGAAGGCTATGAATGGCGAGAGAGTCGCCATCTTGTTTTAGTATCCGCTTGCTTATAATTACGTGGTATCTCGTTAATAATACGTGTTCCGAAACAGATATCGTCTTCGTGTTGCAGTATTTTTAGTGTAGACCTTGCCTGATCATAGAAGCTTGGATAGCGCCCTGGATAAGAGTTCTCACCGACTAAACAGTCGTAGTTCTGTAGCAGCACTGGGCGGGAAAAGAAGGCTGAGTTCACGGACGGATGGGCTGCTCTACCCCGCTCCGTTAGAACAACCTCTACAGATTTCGCCTGGCGGCTGGTCCAGAAGACTTGGATAGGCGAGACTAGTACTAATGCGCGCATTGCGACCTTTTCTTTTTTTTTCTTTTTCTTTTTTTTCTGTACCTCGTGTACGATTAAATAAAATAATAAATATTGTGAAAAAAAGATCATCGCGGTGCGATCTTTTTTTTATTGACAGACAAGAATTTACCAGTCCGATTCTGGCGGCACATGCCTAGAGGCGGGCGGGTGATGAGCTGGCGGCTTGCCAGCAGGTGCGCGTGTCACGTGACGTAGCGAGGGGCGTGGCCTGGCCCGGGCAGCACGTGCAATCAGCTGTTGATTCGTCATCGCTCACACAACCGTACTACGGCTGTCTGGCTGTTTGTCTGCTGAATGAATTTTCACTCACGTGCGTCTTGTGCGTGCGTGTGACAGACAGTCTGACAGACAATCATCATGCGCCTGATTCGTTGCCAAATTACGTGCAGCATCTAGATATACTGTGCTAGTTGCCACGTTTTAACGCAGTGGCGTAGCTCGCTTCAGTTGTGAATGAAATTTGTGCAGTGAAGCTAACAAAATTTATACCCGCTACGTGCATTTTCAGGGTCTTATCATGTCAAGGAAAGCGTTTGTGTCCGTTTGTGGCTCTGGCCTGGACCCGGCTTAGGGAGCTTACAGCACTCCCCAGAGGGCCCATACGCCTTAGCTGCTGAGAACTGAAACTCTGCCCCTGATCTAGGTGTTCCGCCTGGATTTTCAGCCTTCTGGGCACCGGTCCAGCCCTCTGAACTCCAGTTTTTGACTGCATCTATGTCAGAACACGCCGTCGCTCTGTGCTTGTGTGCATAGTGCGCCACTGCAGAGCATGCGTTTTTTGGTCAGACGTCATTAATTAGACATGGCGTAACACTGACAGTGTGTGCCCGGAAACAGAGCTATATGATTTTGACGTTATTGAACTGTTAGCGCTGTGCGTTGGGCGAGTCACATAAAGCACACCTAGCTCGTAAGAAGTCGGCAGGTCTTAGCTTTGATAGCCTGGTGTTACTTTGGAGGAACTGGCCCATTACAGAAAGTAACACACCACTGAATGTTGCTGTCAGTTCTCGATGCATACGGTTGCCACTGCAGCGTTTTATGGGAAGGGATATTATTCATAGCTGTAATCGATTGTCTTGCTGTTGTGTCTGAGATCAGGGTTTTTTTTTGCAGGTAGAATAGTTTACCTGTGATATGATTAATTTATGGAAGCATATAAGAATATGATTGCTAAGCCTGATTTCATTCATTGATTTATGCATTTCATCTAATGTATCCGATATATGATGTGTAATGCGTGCGTGAGGTCACAGCATATTTAATTTAATTTATTTAATTCATGGACTATCCTGCCTATGCAGTTGTATATCATTTTTTCTTTAGTGTTTGTCAGTCACATTACTGGATTATTATATACTTAAATAGATTGGCTAATCAAAATGTAGCTGCACGCTGTAGTCAGAATGTAGCTGCTTGGAGGTGTAAAGGTAAGGACCATCAGAAGGTCGTGAGTTTGACGCCCGGTCAGTTTGCTATCAAATGGTTATTGATTGAATGGGTGACTGTCTGCAGAGTGCAGACAGGTAAACTATCTCTCTATATGACCAGCCACCTAGGTCAACTCAGCTATCCATCCCTTTGGGGTAGGTAAGTCGAGTACCTGCCTCCCTGGCTGGGATTAAGGCGGGGCGCTGCTTTCGCCGACCGGTGTTGTGTGCAGATAACATTGTGTTGTGATTGCATATGGCCGGTGACGCTCCGCAGTTGTTCAGTTTGCTGCATTTGTGTTTATGCTGTAGAACCACGTGTCATTATGTGCCGCGTGACAGTAGTGAGCGCAAGGCGCGGCGTGAAATTGCCAACAGCAACGAGCGTCGACGCATGCAGAGTATCAACGCAGGCTTCCAGTCATTACGCAAGATGCTCCAGCCGCGAGATGGAGACAAACTCAGCAAGGTTGCTTATCCCGCCAGTGGCGTCGTGGGTGGCCGGAGAGACTGGAGGGCAATTGCCCCTCTCCTACCTCCCCCCTTAAAGTTTGGGCTGTTGGAAAATCTTCTTATCAGAAAAATTTTCGTTCAGAAATTCAAAATTTGGGGCTGAAAATTGCGGAAAATTTTAGGGCAAAACTGAACTTTTGAGCACCCTGTTGGAAATTTGCAGAGTGTGTTTGAAAATGCAACTTCCTGCTCTGCCTACTTTTCAACCCATGACGCGACGCCGCTGTATCCCGTCATACTCACCGGGTACTCACCGGGTGCTGCAGACACACGTATCATCAGAACTCCATGCAGATGACTGTTGCGAAGCTGGTAGGACTTGTAGACTTGCTATAAGTCTTTAAAAAAAGTCCATCTGACGACACGTCTCTTCTCCAAGCGGCTCTTGAATAAATTTACCAAATGAACGTCTACTTCATCTTGTGACAAACTGTTCCACCGGTAGATGATAACATGCTGCGAGAAAAACTGAAGACGCACATTACAATGGTAGTGGTTCTTGACAAGTTTTAAACTGTGACCTCTAGTACTGCTGTCTTCACTTTTACAAAAAAAATTCGTCCATGGAACAGCTGTGAAACCCTTGAACATTTTGAACATTTCAATAAGATACGCTCTGTTGCGTCGTTCCTCTAGAGACCACAGACTCAGCTGTCGAAGCCTTCATCATATGGCAATCCTCGCAATTCCGGAAACAATCTAGTGAAACGATGCTGAATCCTCTTAAGTAGCTCTTTATCTTTGCTGTAGTATGGGTTCCAGACAGATGAACAATAATCCAAGTGTGGCCTGAAAGAGAATTGTACAAATTTAGTAAAATTAATCTATGTGAGTACTTAATGGTTCTGCTGATGTCAAATGTCAAATGTAAATTCATATAGCGCATTGTCGTCAAAACCTCTAATGCGCTAATGATACGTTCGAGCATTTTATTTGCCTTACTATAACATTCTTTGCAGTGAAGAGCTACTTTCAAGTCTCTGGAGAAAACAACACCCAAGTCTTTTTCTGATGACACTTCCTCAATTGGCTTCTTATACATGGTATATGACGAATTTGCATCAGTATTGGATCTACCATAGCGCATAGACTTGCATTTTATCGTGCATTGAATTCCATTTGCCAACGAATAGCCCACTTGCAAACCACGTCCAAGTCGCTCTGCAACTCATTCCGATCAACCTCACAGGTGACTCACGGGACATCTTGGTATCATCTCCAAATTTAAACACACAACTCGATGTACCATCTTCAAGGTCATTGGTAAAAATCAAGAACAGAATGGGGCCGAGCACGGAGCCTTGAAGCACACCACTGCAAACTTCTCTCCAGCTTGAACAAGACAAACACTCTGCCATCTATTTTTCAACCAGGCCTCGATCCATTCACATACAGCTCCATTGATTCCATGAGCTTTCAGCTTTAGTAACAGTCGTTGGTGAGGTACTTTATCAAATGCTTTAGCAAAATCAAGGTAGATACTATCTACACACTGCTTCGCATCAACACTGGCTGTTACAAATTCCAAGAAGGACAACAACGTGGCTGAGTCTAGCAGTGCCTCCTCGCACTTGTCACAGAAACAGTGAAGGTTACACTTGGACGACGACACTAGTTGCTCATAGAAATCATCGCTCAGCCCAAGACAATGTGCACATTTCCAAACTTCTGAGACACACCTCTCTCACTGCAGTGCCTTGATGTCATCGCCGATGATAACACTGCACTCGATTTACATTGGAAGACTGGTGTGAGCCTTTGCACGACCTTTGTTAGCAGATGACGCAACTGAATCAGTTTTTGAAGACGACAGCACTGGTGAAGAAACTGCAGGCTGTTTGGCGGCATTCCTTTTTGATGGCGGGCATTTAACCGGCTGGATCTTAGCCTTGACCACAGCTTCTATTGACTTTAGTGAAAATAAATTCAGCAAGAACCTTTAAAGTAACTTATATAATCTGTACAATGTTTTGTGTATTTTGCAAAAACAGTAGCTTTACTTCTGTCTAATATAGGCTAATGACTCGGCAACGACAATTCAGAATGAAAGAAGAAAACTTTTCAGCTGAAGGGAAGCAGACTGTTTCTGTAGAGTGCTATGTAACCTGTAGACTGGATGAGTGGGTGAGCGGCAGGCAGGTAGGTAGCTGTTGGTGGATGGATGTGGACTACGAACGATATTCAGCAATCAGCACAACAGAACTATTCGAAGGCAGCACCGTGGTAATCTGTGTAATCGCAGAAGTCATAATAATTAGCAATGACAGCCACACAATCAACAGTATCTGATCTTCAAGATGGCGGCAAGCAGCGAATACCGATTCGATCGTTAATATCCCCAGTAACTTCAACAAGTTTGATGCAGTTAGTCTTCCACGAGACGTCTAACATCTAATACTATTGGTTCAATGATAAAACCAAACTTCAGCACATTATAATCTGTTTAAATCAGATAAAATCACAATAAAAACAAATAAAAACAACTTTACGCCAAGAATATCCATAGACTTCTTAACTTGATAAAGATAGGCTGCATGAATGCAGTTTTCGAAGGTTGTGGTGGGAAACAGATCGTCTCGAGGGGCATTGGCGAGGGGATGTTCATCTCCTTAGTCCCTATCTGACTGGAGGATTTGGGGGGGTATTGTAAGTTCCTCAGCAGGCTCTAGAACAGTTAGGCTGAAATCAGGTTTTGGACTTGCAGCACAAGACCAGATAAATTATTGTTCTTAAGTTATCTTTCTGTGTTCTCTTTTTATGAACGTTATATCACTGACTCACTTTAGGATTTAGGGAATTTAACCATCTATATGGTGCTTTTAAGCATGAATTATCTTTAGCTTTTTATTATTTTGAACACTGTGTGTCATACGGACTGTAATAATACCATAGATGCTTGTTTGATACTTGCTGCGTATTGCATAATTAACAATGCATTAAATGTATCGAGAAAAATTGTGTTGCTTTGTCTGACTAGGCCTTGTGAATAAAAAGGCAAGAATGTTTGGACTGTTTTTGTTTGTAAATGATAGCTGATGTTGTGTTTGCTTGCCCTGGACAGGCTTCAGTGTTGCAGAAAGCTGTGGAGTACATTTGTGCTCTGGAGAATGACCGGTCATACCTGATTGCGTGCAACGAGCGCCTGACTCGACGACTGCGAGCCCTCGGTTGCGACATCTGTGAAGTCGATGACGACGACGACGATGACAATTGCACTAGGTTCTCTGGCATTTCAGCTGCTTCATCCATGTCCAAGCGACGTAAGCTGGACACTGAGTCATCATCGGACGAAGGCATTGGTGGAATGCTTTCTCCGAAAGTGCTGTGCAGTGAACTGTCTGCTGACGGTCCAGTGGTCGAAGCACTTCGACGACAGGTGGCAGACCTGCAGCGTCAGCTTGAGCAGCGTCAGCGCCGCATGTCTACCGAGTTTGACGTCTCCCGCCACCACCGAGGTCGTGGTTCCATTGCTGCAAACACCGCCACTCCTCGGAGAGGCAGCTTAGAGACAATAGTGGAAGCTATCCGCTGCCTGGAGGGTGACAGTGAGAAGGCGGAATCAAAGCCAAAGCTGGCAGAGTCGTGTCGTCGAGCAGCGGCTGACAGTGAAGAACTTGTAGTTGCTGCAAAAGCTTTGCAGTTTATTGCGACCGGTCCACGCGGTGGCTCCTCAACACAAGCTGCTCGCTGGCAGCGCGACCTCGCGGACTTTGGCAGTGCTTGGCAAGGATGTCGGTGACTGGACGACGTAGTCACAGTCCATGGAATAGTGAGTAAACAATGTTGACTGCTGCCGCCTGAGCATTGCCGTCCAGACATGTCATTATGTCAACCACCGAATTAATGGAGTCATGCTGCAACAACTGTATCGTAACTTCTCATGAATGCACACAATTGTTTAGACTGTTTTGTTACACGTCATGACAGTGTTGTACAGGTATATAGTACGGCTCAGGATTTGCTTTACTAGAATAATGCAGTCTTGCAGGTGTATATGAAAAGTTTGATTCAGCCCTGGTATATATGCTGACAACTGATGCTACCTTACCTGTTTACTCAGTGAATGGCTGAAATCTTCGAATTGTGATTTTTAAGTAGGCATTGTTTTGTGATGACTGTCGTGTTAAACATCTCCAGTCTAACCAAAATATTACTGTCATTAAGTTCATTGCTGTGTTTAACGTACAATATAACAAACTAAAAGCTCCGTATTGTGCTTTGTAACTTTTATGCACATTGTTGGAAAAATGTGTGAATAATAATAATGTTTGTGGTGCATACCTGTGCAACATTTTATGAACCTGGGTTATTTTTAGTGGGGAGAGAGATTTATGTATATGGAGATTTTGTCCTTTCTGCATGTATCTAGAGGATTCTGTCTAGCGTGATTTTTTTTCAGCGGGTCTGTTCATTTCCCATCTGTCCAGAGGATTTCATTGAAATTTACATGTTTTTTGCTGTATATCGTATAAAAATTGTCAGTACCACTACTGGATGTTAATCTGGATTACTACCAACATCTAATCATTTTTAAGCTGTGCTAAATCTAACTTTTCCTGAAGATTAAAGTCAAATTCGTCCATATTTTTTCCTGTAATCATATTGAACTGTTTTTGTTTTATCTAGCAATGGTGACACATCCGAAAATTCGATCCTTGATTCGGATGCTGATCCCGATCATCAAGGTACATGTTAATGCTAAATGTCAGAGATAAGTGTAGCAGTTCATGAGTTATCGTGTTAGCAGAAGAACAAAAAAACTCGTAATAGGAGCAATGCTGTCGTTGTCGCTATGGACAGTTATCAAGTTAGGAAACAGGCAGCTATTGGAGTGTCGTGTAAATATGCAATGTTTCTAATTAGTTGTTGACAAGAATGAGTTATTATAGGAGCAGATTTCCATTTACGTTAAGTTATATCTTCATTTAACATAGGCCTATTGTTTGTCAATATTTTCTGTATATTCAGCTGAGAATTTTTGCAGTTAAGTTCCGAGAAAACATTTTTGTCAGATTTGTTAAATGCAACCAGCTGACATCCATTGCAGATATTTATTGTGCAGTCTCTGATTATTGTTAGCATTAAGTAAATATTTAATAATGTTTTGCAGTGAAACTTCAGTTTATTTGCATTATTTGCAGTTAAAATGGCTTATTTTTTCATCTTAATGTATGCTGAAATCTAGAATTGACAATTACATCTCTTTCTCTGTGTGGATTGACAAATTCTGATGTCACTGGCATTATTATTTATAATTTATGATGTCATTACTGTCATTGAGGTCTTGTGTAACTTGCATGATTACAAAGTTACAAATATTGAAATTGTGAGAGTGGTTTAATGCGTCTTTGGTCCACAGTCTTAATTTGCATTTTTTTCTCTGGTTTCAGTTTTGCTGCTTATCTTGAAGTACTGAGTATTTGTATTACTATAATGGATATGTCTGTCTGTGTTTCGTTGCTGCTGTCTCGCGTGAAAATACACAAAACACAAAAATGTAGTTCGATGGTTGTGGTTGAGTTGGGAAGTGATCATTTCAAGGTGGCATGGAGATGGGATGGTTTTCTCCGTTAGGACGTAGCAAGATGCAGAGGTAGGGCGTAGTGGAGTCTCGACCAAATAAGGTTTTGTTACATTTTGAGCTTAACAATACAATTCTTTCTTGCAATGAGAATGGCAGAGAGTACTGAGTCTGATTTATTTAGTTTGACTCCGTTTATTGAAGTAAGCATGAAGAATTGTGTGGTATGTTATTGTCCGAATCTAATGCCAGAATTGTTCATACTGGTACTTGAGTTGTTTGGTATTGGTGGGTTTACATTTACAGTATACTGCCTGCAGGATAAGAGGTAAGATTATTAGAACTGCCATTATTGTTAGTTACATATGGATGTGTATAATGGGAGTTCTTACAGTTTTAGATTACTGAAGTATAGTTTAGTCAGTGAAGTAAGCCGATTATGGCAGCTGCTGTTTGAATTGTTTTTGCACTGAAGTTAAACAAATATTGAAAATTAAGACTTAAAATTATCAAATGCAAATAATGTAAAAATTTTTATATTTCATTGCTGCTATTGTGTTGCATAATAGGTAATTTATCACTTGTGAAAGACAGCTGTATACTGATGCAAATTATGTTGTTTTTTGCTTGCAATTTTGCTTTGTTGCATGCTAAAATGTGGAAGCTGTTGCAGCAGGTGTGTTTTGTCTGCCAAACTGTCGTTGCGTAGTCTGGTCAATCAGGGTACGTTTGCTTTTGTTCGGGTTTTGGGGTATTTTTGTATTGGTATTGGTGTGGTTTGTCAGTGGAGCCAGGCATTTGGAGGATGGACACCTTTCGTGAATCGATGAGATTATCTTTCACATTAAGCAGATGTAATAATAATCATAACACATGTAAATCATATTGTATGTAATGTAATAATGCATGTAATAATAATAATTACGCTGTGTCCCAAAAAGCATCCCCGACATTTTTGACTGAACTTGAAAACCAATTATCAGATTGTGATAATTTTTGGTACAATTATTCCCGACACAACTAGTCATCAAATGGCCATTTAGTTTCCCACCACACCCAACTTTTGTTCCTGCACTACCTGGGGAAAACACAATAGGCAAAATATCACTTTTTTATCCAATGCGATATGATTGCTTAATTGACATAACCCGTAAGAACACATTTTGTTCACATTTCTGACACTGTGGCTGACAATTCATTCAGTTTTCCATTTTTCAACTGCCTGCAGTAAAACTGCTTGAAGTCTTGGCCCACTATGCAAACACAGGGATGTAGATGCTTTCTCCATTCATCATCATCATCATCATCATTCGTTTAATACATTAACTTGACAGAATGCAAGCATGTGCACAATTTAGGCCTAACATATACAGTAAATATAAGAGTTAAAAAGTCTACAAGACTATGTACAAATGTTGCAAAAACAAGCACGTCAATTGAACACTAATTATGATAACAGCATAACAGCAACAAAATTGGAATGTGTGATTGCCTAAAATCTAGTAACTAGTAAAAATATGATAAGTTAGGATGTGATAGGCCTGAAAACGACGTTAAAAACTTAATAACTGTGTTTATATAACATACGAGTGACAAAATTAGTCAGATAAATGTGTGCCATGCACGGGAAGCGAAAGTGTGTGCATATGACGCCTAAGACTATAGTGCTGCGACGCTGTAGATGATGGTGGCAATAGACTGTGTAAAACATGGTTGCAGTTTGAAACAGTTTTGTTAAACAGTTGATCGTCTGCGGCATTACATAGTTCTTCAAAAGTTTTTAAGTCCGGCATACAGTAACCATAACGTTTTGCACGTTCCAACAGTAAGTTAATACGTCGATCAGTTGCCTTGGTGAAACCGTGCCATGCACTGGCTGCCTAAAGTAGCCTTGCGACGACCACGGACTGGTGTACTTGCTGGAGTGCAGCATCTCTCAGTCCATGTGCCCTTAGGACATGGAGAGCGTATATTGTTTGAGCGGACTTCACAGTCAGGTCCTGGACATGCTCTGAAACTGTGAAGTCATTCGTCACAGTGATTGCAAGCATATCGAGCTTTTGACGTCGCACAATCCCTGGAATAAGTGGTGGGTCGTCGTGTTGTCGCATTCGTTTGGGATCTGGGAACACAACCTCACTGGACTTTACGCAGTTTAGTGTAAGGTTATTATCTTTTGCCCTAGACTGTATATTGCTTCGTTTCTGGCAGGTACTATAAGATATGTATCATATGCGAATTTGCAAAGAAAGTTGCCTAAAGTAGTAGTTTTGACAGCAATGTCGATAATGTTCTGCTCCAGACCAAGCCAGGCTGTACCAGTTGCTTTTCCTAAATTTCATCTGGTACACACACTGCTGCATGACAGTCAAACCTTGTAATAGACCTGCTGTTGGGGCCTACACATTAGGATAGATGGAATTTACTGATATTGTTTCATTCATTCTATTATATTATTCATTTTATTATGCTTGGTCTGCTTTTCCCAGGTAGTGCAAAAGCAGACGTTAGGTGAGGTGGAAACTAAAACAATTATTTAATAGCCAGTTGTGTCAGAAATATTTCTGCCAAAAATTATTAAAATCTGCTAATCTTAAAGTTATGACCAATGATGTCGGGAATGTTTTTCAGGTTTTCTGTTTATTTCAATGCATATTTGGCTTGATTTGCTTTCCCTAGGTAGTGCAGAAGCATACATTGGATGAGGTGGTTAACTAAACTGTCATTTGATGACAAGTTTTGTAAAGGTAAAGGTAAAGTCCACGTACTTGCTATAGCACTTCTTACATGCTTCTTCAAGACGAGAAGCGCTTTACAGTCTTGGAAGTGGCAGCTGATTGGCATGAGCTAAGGATACCGCAGCGCACTATGCAGCCATCCATTGCCCGCGCAAACGAACAATTGGACCCGCGGTTTGCAGCAAGCAGACATACCACCGCCCCAATCAGCCACACTAAGTAAGTAAGTAAGTAAATGATTTATAAAGCACCAAAGTCTCAGAAAGAATCAGGGTGCAAATGTCAGGAATATTCGTACCAAAAATTATCAAAATAACTTAAATAAGATTATTGGTTTACAAGTTACAGTCGAAAATGTCGAGGGTGCTTTTTGGGACACAGCGTAGAATAGTAATAAAGTAAATTTATACATATATCCATGTTTAGTTTTGTATTCTCATGATACTATATAGCTTCTTTGTTGCATCTGTGTCTGCAGTTTGTAGTCACAGTATAACCTGTTTGTGGCACTCTGTGCTGTGAAGTACCAACCAGTAAGTGCTGAAAAACTGGTTTATGTAATTCATTTTCAAGCACATGAGTCTGTAAGCAACAAACCAACTTGCACTAAGTTACCATAAGATAACATACCCACCATGGTCTATTTGTCATGGTGGTTAATTTAATTGGTTATAATAATTGATACAGTGATTTGTCATAGGGACTGTTTTGAAAAAGTTACTTTTTTGTCAAATGCTTTTGTTGATAAATTAATTAAATGGGGAGCATCAGTTCAAAAATGGGAGTCAGTATTGATACTAATAATATTGTGTGAATTGTTTAATGTGTACGGCAGTTGTGTAATGCTAGCAGTGTTATGAACTAACAGTGAACTGCACCTTTTTGTCAGTTGTGTTATAATCTTTGGTGGCAGTGATTGTTGGTTGAACTGATTAACTTTGGTTAACTCGCAAGAACTATAACCCGATACTAATCAGACTGTGGTTTCTGGTTTAGTAATGAGAATAATGTCAGTGCTGTTTGCACATATGCAGTGATGGTGGTTCTAGCCTTTACTTATACTGGTATCACTGATAAAACTTCTCATTAGCCAGTGTATTGTGCACAATAAACTCGGTGTACTGAGCCAAAATCTGGAATGCAGTAGCACCCCCAGCTCTACCTTAGAACCGCCACTGATTTGTAGTGTACAATTATCAGTTACTGCCCTTGGTAAGCTTGGTGAATCCTGCTGAGTCCTCTACTGAGTTAACCATGGTGTATGTTGAGTTTAGCATCGTGTTGGGCATTTTGAGGCACTTTTGCAGTCTCTCACTCATCTTAGCTGGGGCTTGGGTCACTCGTGCAGCTCAGTGTAATGTTCCTGTGTAGCTTGGGTGTTTTATAAAACTATGGTTGTGGTTTGTTTCTCATGCTGTCGCTATTGCTGCCGCTGTATATGTTCTGCATTGGTCTGCCTGAGCACCACAGATCACTGCAGAACACTAGCTTGAGCTATTTCTCTGGCCTGAACTGGTCTGCGTTGCCATAGACTTAAGCAGGGTCCCATGGCTTTGATCCAATTAATTGAACCTTCCTCCTTTCAGCCTAAATCAGGAAAAAATTCATAATAATAACCAAAAATGGTTGAAACTCCCGTTGGAAAAGTCTGGCTAGCGGCCTCAGACTGATTTGCTGTCAGAGACAAAACATAAGAAAAACATAAAAAACATAAGCAGTTTTAGGGATGTACGATTGATCTGCTATGATCTGGCATGTTTATGCAGACCATTCTGCATGGCTACTGCTTCTCTTTCGTTATGGCATGGTTTAGTTTGTCTTTGACTGTAGAAAATTATACATTGTTGCTGTCATCACGTTGTTTCTGTTGCAACATTTATTATTTATTATCAGCAGTCACTGCAGTGAATAGTCCGTTATTATTGTGACCATTACTATACCGGTAGGCCTATATTGGTTAGTTTTCACGCTTCCATGAAGCCAGCTGGCTTTTCACTGCATTCTCTGATAGTCACAGACACAAACGCAGGCACACACTGAGAAGATAACGTGACTCTCTATTTCGTGGGAAATCTCAACTTGGAGCAAAAGTTACGCATTTTAACAGGGCAGAATGAAAGTGAAACGATGTCAGTCCATACTAGTTTTGAGTGCGACGAAGAAGTATTGACTGACTGTGGCTAATTGATTCTAAGCAACTAGTATTAAGTTAACAGAACTAGCAAGCGTTCTTTATCCATCTTTAAAAGAACAATATGATACTGATAACGTGCAGCATTAGATTTTTGCCACATATATCCCAGACCCTGGTGAAATAATGAAACATTGCAGATGTGGAGCATTATAGTGTCGTAGGTTCAGAGGCGCACCAGCAGAACGAGGAAATAGTTCAAAGTTATAGTCTCAAGAGGTGCAGAGTAGGCTAAGGCTGGCATGTGTCATCTAAATAAAACTATACCATCGCAGGAATACTTCATAAACATATAGGCTTAATGAAGTTAAATGGCTCCAATTTGTTTGGTGGCTGTAGGTTTATTTGTATATTCGTACTATGCCTACATAATGCCGCACTGTCATACTCCACAGCGGCAGGACTTCAATATCAAATTTGTGTCGCACGAAAAAGCACAAAACCATAAAAAGATGCTTGCTTTTAGGCCTATACATGGTGTTTCATAAAAAGGGACCCCTTTTGTTTTTCTCATAATTCAATCAAATGATGATCAGTTGTAGCTGAAGAAGTACTAATTCAAAATATTGCAACAAAATATGACAGTTGATTAGATATTCCTTGCTAGTTGTGACGTAATGCTGACATCATAATGTGTCACAGATACAAGCTTGATAGTCTCAGCTGGTGCTGTCTATCGCTACTCTGCTCCGATGGTAAAAAATTTGGTTCGCTGATGACAAATTTTTGAAGTTTTACAGTTGCAGCCACAAAACGTGCAAAGCGATCGCATTTTCGTGTCTGTGGGGATAGTTGGAATTTCACATGTTCGAGCAAGACAGTGCACTAGCACACCGAGCTTGCAAAATGGTTGCGTTTTTTTGGATCGCAAGACGCTTGATTTCATGTCCCCATGTTGCATAGTGCTGACACAATAAATATTTTCTATTAGTGAAACAAATTAAGTTCACCATCGAAGCAGAGTAGCAACTGACAGCACCAGTTGAGACTATCAAGCTTGTACCCGTGACACATTATGACGTCAGCATTACGTCACGACTAACAAAGAATATTTAATCA
>Ga0056128_1001803_pt1 | contig 24700 bp, 19 predicted proteins | sample WorMetLIZISLAND2_FD_71113 | JGI IMG/M metagenome (GOLD analysis project Ga0056128, IMG submission 71113) | Marine gutless worms symbiont microbial communities from Max Planck institute for Marine Microbiology, Germany - Olavius geniculatus... ... | reverse complement strand
CAAATACAATGAATACAAATACAAATGAATAATGAAAGAGCTTGAACAAGGGCACAAAGGACTGCAAGAGCCTCTTACATGAACCCTAAAAGAAAAAAAAAGAAAAAAAACATACAAATAAGACAACACAATAAAACCAAGTTAAAACACAACTGTAAACCGAGCCAAGTCGTCATTATTACTATGATCATATGGATTATAGATCAATTTTTGTCCGAATTAAACACATCTGGTTTGATTTGTAACGGGATAGGATCTATAGGCTATCGGTGAAACCACATGACCTCCCAAGCAGGCATCTGCAGAGTGCGACGAATGACGTCATACAATATGCTAGGTGCGATGCAGTGGTCTTTCGCTTTGACGCCACAGGCTCAGTCTCTCCCTCTCCTCAACGCCAGAGGTGGGTGGTGGCTGAGGTCCTGGGGAAGAGGCGAGCCTCAGCCTTGATTACTGTGGTCTTATTGTAGGAAGGCCTATATAGGCCTGCAGTGCATGGCCTACGTAAGGCCTAAAGTCGCGCGTATTTTACTCGACACGAGCTATAGTATAGATCAATCAATCACTGTCCGGGCCGAAGCCCGAAGGCAATGAAAAGGCAGCAGTTAAAGTCCCAGCTATTATTATCATTCTTCTCTGTGAAACTTGTGAAGTTGTGAGTGACAGAAAGGGTGAATGACGTCATCAGTTCAAGTCCCCCCCGGCTCGCAGCTATAGGCCTACTCGTCTAAAAATAGAACGCTGCGCTATTTCGGCTGCGTCGCCATCGGCTTAGTGCGACAAGGTTACGAAATAAAATATCACCCGTGTTACTTTATGCCTCTAACTTTAATCGTCGTACACATAGCCGTATATTTTAAATAATCGGCTATGGTAGTACATGGCCAGTTTAACTTCGTTCGTTCTAATTACAAAAATATTATTGGTAACATTTAGCTACATTTCAGTTGCAATAGGCCCAAGTTACAAAACTAGTTTTTCTCAACTTTTCTGTTAGTTTCTAACTTTTTAGTTACTTAACTTTAGTTAGTACTTTGCTAATAAACTTTGGAGTAGACTTATTGATGCCGTTGCCGAAGTTTCAAACAGCTAAGCTTAAATAAAAGCTAAATATTAAAATCAGTGCCTGGAGTAGGAAGTACGAGTGCCCTCAAGCGAAAGCTCCGAATCAGTCTACACCAAAGACGTTACAACTAATTAGTTGTAACGTTTTTAGTCTACACAAAAATAGGTGGCCTATTATTATAAGGCGTAGAAATAGGTTTATTCAATAATGAAAAACTACAAAGTGTGTAGACGTTACTCTTGCATGACTTTACGCTGCGGATAAAGTGATATGAAAACATACAAATACATTAAAAATTTTCTGTTGAACCAAGGCTTCTTAGATTCAGAGCCTTGTTACGCCACTGGTTTAAGACGTTTGTGCATTCCGCAATTTTTGGCGGGGACTAGTATTGAGAAATAAATGAGATTAAAAACTGCAAAGGACACTGGACACAGGACAGTTACGCAAAGTGTATACGAATAATCGCAGATTGTTATAAACAGCATAATATTTATGTAATAGATTTAAAATACAATTTATTACTATCTTACATCATGCCATAGTAGCATAAAAAATTTACACGAGAAAGCGGGGATAGTTATTCACGGGGGAATTTATTGATGCACAACTAGGTCACGACTGTTTTCGCCCTGCGCCGCAGCCTGTGCTTGCGCCGCTTGCGGGTTATGTTGACAGTCTGTGTGGTCTGCGTTTTGCGTTTTTCGGCGATTTTGACTGGATTTTTGCGTTAGAACGTTGCATGCTGTCGAGTGTCGGAAGCTGTGAATTGGTCGTACAGAGAAGGACGTAGGGTGGTTGTTGTGGTTGGATTGCTTCCATCATGGATACGGCGTTCGTGAAATCGACGCGCGATGTCTTGGCGTACTTTGGCGCTGATGAGAGGGTCGGTCAGACCGACGAGCAGGTGAAAAAATCACGAGAAAAACACGGATTCAACGGTGAGCCTCCCTCAGTGCCGTTGTAGGTTCTAATCAGGGATGTAATGGAGCGGAGTCGTGGGAAACGACGCCCATCTACATTTTTATTGTACGACATTCCTCAATATTCTGAGGATTTATGGCATGCATTATCGGATAAGAAGAGGGGGTTACTTTTTTCCAGACACAGTTTTGGTTTGCTTGTATATTGTTTTGCATTGCAGCATTTTAGCTGAGGAAATTACAGATCTACAACCAGTTTCAATGCATATTATTATAATTTATAATACATAGAATTCTGATAAAACATATGGATGAGTTTATGAATACAGTTAAGATAGGTTCGGTTAAGACTTGTTCCACGTAATCATAACTTAGGTGGCAAGGATTTTTGGAACAGGCCCATTCCAAGCTTGGGAGTAAAGGATGATGATATCTGATAATTACTCAGGTGTGCATTTACATTAATAAAGGTAAAGTATGATTACTGTACAGGTTCAGTCATTGTACAGGTAGCAAATTACATGTATGTCCTATTAAATATTGATTACTACTGCCAGTTTTTAATCAGCCTACAGTGACTCACTCATCTCAAGAGTTAAAGTTAAGATCTTGTTCAAGCTTTTTGCAGCTGACAGCACCAAACAATCTGAAAGTCACTGTCTTATGTAAAAATATTATTACTTTGATTCAGTTTAATTTGCATTGTATTTGCATTTTATTTGTAGAACTGCCTGTTGAAGAAAGTAAGTGTGAACTTCTTTATTCATTGTTTAAATTAATTACAACTAGTATTTAATTGACAATTATGGCAATGTGCTTATTATGTTTTGACTTGTTGTTTTTTTGTTTGCCTCGTGTTTGTTACCATGCTTAATGCTGATGTTGCTGCTCGAGTTTTTGACTAATAATTCACAGAATCCTAATGCTCCATCAAATCATCAGATTTCCTTTTTGTTTAGAAAATAGTGTATCTGTAATTCTGTACTGTGATAACATAGTCATGTGTGATATGTGCCAGTGCCACGTCCTGTGTTTGATGGCATCTAGGTCTAGTTGCCTCTTAGTATTTCCATGACTGTTAAAGAGCTTATTTTTTTCAGAACTAGCTGGCGGTCTACTTTTGTCGGCTCTACCAATGCTCTAGACAATTAGCACAGGGGGTTGTTGTTACGTGTGTGGCAGGTAAGTCGCTGTTTGAGCTGTTTCTGGAACAGTTCGATGACCTGCTCGTGAAAATTCTGCTGCTTGCTGCCGTCATTTCTTTTGTGAGTATAAAATGCATCGGCTTCCGTTTACTGCTTGTATTTTGTCACAGACGGTGACTCATCTACTGACTCAAAATTTGTTTTCTGAGACACTGCATGAGGTGTTTTATTAAAGTACATTAAGTTGGTCGAACAAAGACTGAAAACAACAATCGTACATCACGTGCACCAGTAGTATTTGCTCGGATTTTTCTGCCAATTTTCTGAAGAGTGTGTCAGTGCCTGTAAAAGAATTTTAAAGACCGTCAATGTTCGGTCTACTCTTGGTCTGCTTTTTTTGTGCTGCTATTCTAATTGGCTGCACTACCGCTTTTACCCGTTCGTCCGTCCGTCCGTCTCTTATCTGTCCGTCTGTCCTATGTTGGAAACTAAATGGTGCCGACGGAAATTGATGTAACCGTTTCTCATGTGCACGAGTATAACTAGTGTTCCAGCGCAGTTCAAGAGGTCAGAAGTCTAAAAGTTAGAGAGTTAGGGTGGCGCATTTTGTGCCGCGGACGGCCGCGTGTGTCGGCGCTGGGCTAACATATCATTCTAGTACTGAGCACTGACGTTATATGTTATTGCTTGTTTGTATGTATAGGTGTTGGCGTGGTTTGAGGAGTCTGAAGAGCAGGTGACGGCGTTCGTTGAGCCGTTTGTGATTCTTCTCATCCTGATGGCAAACGCGCTGGTCGGAGTCTGGCAGGTATAGATAGCTGCTTCTCATTGATCACCACTGCCGCATTTGGACATTTCCCCCATTAAAAGTGCATAATACGGGGTTATATAAACTGAGGCACGTAGGGGAATGGTTTGGCGGATTTGGACCTCAAACGAACTCATTCCTTTTTGGACAAAATGTCTTCAGTTTTCGATTTTGATGAAGAAAAATTCCAACTATATGAGCAGTAGCTTTTGTCCCCCAAATCTGGAATCGAAATCGGGCGCAACTTCCCCCCAATTTCTGACTCAAGTTTTCCCCTCTATTTTGGGCTTTTTTCTCTAAGGAGAAAGTTTTGTTAAGAGTGTATATTGAGAAATAGGGGGAAGTTTTGATCTACAATCTTATCAAAACTTTTCTTCTATTTTTTACTTTGCACAAGCTGCGCCCACCAAGTGTAGGGATAGAAGCCACTGTGTATGAGCGACCACAGTTCACAGACAAGCAGACAAACGTACGTAGGCCTAATTGAATTTATAATCTATAGCAGTGCAATGGAACAGATAAGATTCGAAGAATTTGGCACCATCAAGAGCACGTATGTTGCTTTTCCACCGGCGAACAATAGGGCCTTTGCGGACAGCCGTGGTTAGGTGACTGATAAGAGTTTATTATCACGTGGCGTAATATAAACACTGCATTTATCCAGATTGACGGCATTATGCATGCAGACTGTGGTATAGTTTGCAAAGTGCACTGTGACTGTGCGCAGTGACTGGCCGGCGGAGTGAGTGCGTGGGTGGGTTTGCGAAACGTGTAAAGCTCGATCCGCCGCTGCGTGCCTGCGTGTACAGGAGCGGAATGCTGAAAGTGCTATAGAGGCGCTGAAAGAGTACGAGCCGGAGATGGCGAAGGTGATTCGTCAGAGTCATCGCGGCGTCCAGCAGATCAAGGCTAGAGATCTCGTACCGGGCGACATCGTCGACGTCTCAGGTCGGTTATCATCGTTAAGTGCTATAGCAAAAGATGGTTTATCTGTCCGCACCCATCCAAGTAGTAACCACTTGATCACTCGACCAAGAGTTGAACCAACGACCTTTTAATCATAAGTCCAACACCGGACCGTTACACTAACAAGCCATGAAGTCATGAATTATGCCCACCGCCGTCCTGCAAGCCTGCATTACGTCTTGCTTATCTGTCCCGCACGGACTTCTCGGAAACAAAAGGTGTAGAAAAGCTGAAATCAATATGAACGTTCCTGACGTCAGCAACAACTGGTATGATAGTTTGCAGTTCAAAAGGTCAAAGGCCAAGGTCACCGAACGTCAGAAACCTGAAGAAAATGACACTTCTCGTGTAATCACGGCACAGTTTGGGTGACGGACATTCCCCCCCCGGACGTTTCTCCCTCTGCTTTTTTGCATGTATAGCGCTGCCGAGTGTAAATTGTATTTCGTGTAGGTATCAATCGCTGACATGTATGGTCAAATAGCAAATAGCAAATATCTAAATGTATTATGTATATACGGCATATTAGAAAGTGTAATAGTTATGAATAAATATATACAGTTATATACAGCAAGTCTTTTGATATATTAATTTAAATGTCACTGAAATAAGGCGATATTATATACAGCTATGTTCAAAAAGAAGAAATAGTGTAATAGTCATCAAAGTGTCACTGTCACTTTCACTCGAAGCGGACTGTGCGCGCGACCGCACGCAAGGTCTCTTCCACCGTCTTCTAGCCATCACGTCGTGCTGCACAGATGGTGTGCAGTTGACGCTGCAGAATCTGGGTGGACATCTTGAGATGCTTTGCCGGCGGCTGGCCACGTGCATTCTGCAGCAGTGTCGTGGACGCCGCGGCCGCATCCTGCTACAGTGACTCGATGGCGCACCACACCGACGGGTGGTTACGACCGATCAACGCAGCGAAGCCCCTATTCCATGTATCGTCCGGTCGTCGCTGTTCAGCGTGGTGACGTGCATGTTCCAGATGGACACCGGGAACAGCGGCTGCAGCGGACGCAGCGTGATGCGCGGAACAGAGGTGCCGCCGCCGTCGTCGTCGTCGTCGTCGTCAGCCGCTGCAGCAGGTCGCTAGCAGCTTCTGTAGCTTGTCGGTCTCCTCCACGTCGGTAACGCAGCCGTGCAGCACTTAGCTGCATGCCGTCGACGACGTCAGACTCGGGGAGGAAGGCCACGCACGCGCCCGTCATACATAAGAGGGGGGTGATGTCCGGGTATGCAAAAAAGCAGGGGGAAACGTCCGGGGGGAAGTGTCCGGGACCGGGGAATGCCCTACACCCCCAGTTCGACCTAACGGTCGGCCGTCTTTGAATAGACTCATTTATAGTCATAGGCTGAACCAGTAACTTATGAGTTATTAATATAAATTTAACAGAATACGACCTTTATACCTAAGTTACTATAGACGCTAGTGTCCACCGCAGCGACACTTGTTGTGGTGGCGGATAGTCGTTCCGAAGAAGCAGCAGCGCTGCAGCGGTTACCGAAACGCTAGCAATAACTGAGATGTAAAGGTTGTATTTTGATGAATATGAATTTATATAACGTATAATTCGAGTGAACGGCCGTGTAGGATGTCGGCAGTCGACGCCGACATTTTTTTAGTCAGGAGACGTCGTAATAACATGCAGCTAGATGGGCTAGCGGCATAGCTTGCCGTGCGTCGTTTCGGGCAAGCATCGACTAGACTGAGTTGGCAGCCGTCTACCGACCTCTTGCTCGCCGGCGGGCGTGCTATCTCTGCTGTATGCCGCCTGACTGTGACTGTGATTGTATTGTACACATGCTGGCTACATGGCATTGTCGCTGCTTGGCTGTGTCGTTAGCCTCAAGCTACGAGTAGGAGGCATTGAACGACGAGGAGACTGAGGTGCGAGAGGATGTGGGGAGGGGGAGGTCGCAGAGCGATGCCAACGACGATGTTTTTTCGCTTGGTCTAGTCCCTAGCGTAGCTTATATAATCAATCAGTTGTTGTGCTGCTTACTGCCTACCGTTGGCAGTGCGCAGTCGTGGACTCGTGGTTGCATGTAAAATAGAAACGATCAAAGATCTCAAACCTCCGTCGAGAATGATGCTGTTACCCGTTGAATAGAAGTGGTTCACAAACGTTTCTAAGGTCACAATTAAGGTGGTTAGTTAGTTGATTTGATGGCTTTGGTGGCGACCGTAGCGTAACGGTTAATTGTCGGACTGGCGATCAAGAGGTCGTGGGTTCGACTCCCGGTTCTCCCATTTTTTCGAGGCAGGTGAATCGAGTACCAGCCTAGCTGGCTGAGAACGTTTACTTGTGTCGGGTGGCAGCTGTGATCCCACATGGCAGTGATGCTTCGTAGCTCTGAAGTTCACAGTTGGTCATCCTATGATGATCCTATGTAGACTGCTTTAATTTTCTTACTACGTTTTGTGATCTTAAGAGTTTGCTTTTTCGCTGAGCCACGAAGGCTGCTTGCTTTTTGGTTTTGTTCAGTATTATTCACAGTAATTTACTCTACCGTATCAACGTAGAGTACCGGTAGGCTAACTTTTGAAATTGGTCGAACTCAAAAGCTATCCTAGGTGTTAAGATGGCTGGTCGGGCGGTTTGCTAGAGCCTGCTGTCATGCTATGTTGCTATCTGGTATTGGTCCAAATCTGTCTGGCTTGCATGCTATGTTTGCCATCTCCGCAGGCTTGCAAGCATTAACACACGGTATTTCAAACCAGTGGGCTTATAGCTGGCGTACTGGTGTTTTGATGGTTAGGGGTGTATGAGACAGAGAGAACGATTTAAGGTTCAGTGGGAGATGGGGGTGCTACTTGTGGGTGAAAGCTAGACTTGCCCTCCTCTTCTTCCCCTCCCCCGTTACAGCTGTGGCATATCCCACCATTGCATGTTGGACCCTGTTTACTCATTTCACCACTCTTTGCAGTTCTTGTTTAGGCCTATATTCAATTATGGCATGCTGAGTTTTGAGTGGATAAAACGCTCAGTTTCGATCGATGTACGGTAATCACTCGGGAGGTGTGTGGAGATTGAAAGTTTGATCCGCCGTCATTCACCCGACTGTGACTGATTTGATGGACTTTTTTCGTAGCTTAGTCAATCCCCTGTAGGCGATGTATCAAAAAAACTCCAGAAAAAGATAAACCCATTAGGTTTTGGCATCAAAAGGTCAGAGGTCATGATCCTAGCTGATAAATCGATGTGTTTGTGTAGGGCTATATTTGTGTCATATTCGTGCAGTGAATTAAGTCGACTAATGCAGCGGCCCCACTCGCCGTGATCCCGGTGGGGATGATTTTCATATCTCCGCCGGGATCCACACCGGCAGGGGAAATTTGAGGGCGGTTACTTTCACTAACAAAAACAGACATGAATATAAGTCAAAGACGAAGCTGTAAGAAAAAGACTTGAAATCTTAAGCCGTAGGGCCTACATGGCAGAAACGTGCTAACCATAGGACGGACGGCTGCAGCTCCAGAGGCAAAGTTCAGATATTAAGTGCATGCCTAGTAAGGATGAGTAAAAGTACCATTTTTTAAACTTATTTTTTGACCATTGTATTTTCAATGCAGCTCCTCTAAAGGTGTGGCTGTCTGTTGTCTGATTGGCTGAAACCAAAAAACCTGGCCGAGATCGTGGTCTGAATGGTCAGAATGAACATGTTCATCGAGACCGGGATCCTGGTGAGTGGGGGCTGCTGCGTAAAGTGACGCAATTTCCCGATGCTTAAGTTGCTCCGATTATCCGAAATCATGCACGTCTTTTGTGCATAAATTTTAAAACTTTTTTTCGTCTAGACTCACCTCTCGGAAGTTTCTCTGGCTCTGGCACTTGTGCTATGCTGCACATTTTTAAGGCTTTGTGAGGTGAGGTTTGCTCTTCATAAGAGTAACGTATTAGTAGAGGTGTGCTTACACAAAATCTTTACAAAACGTTTGTGCAAATGTAAACAGACAGGGCCTCTGAGTCTGAGATAAATACTCAACTTGCTGTGGATTACGTTGCGCCAGAGTAACGATCCGTAACCTGCTCAGTTTTTGAGTACAGTGCGCCTTTGGTACAGCTACAGTGTAGATTATTGTGTCTTGTCGCGGCTGTCTGAATGCCTATAATATAGGCCTACTTAGGTGCCGTGCGAGTTTATTGCCTAAACCATTCTGCAGCTTGTAAAATTATGTAAAACTGTTTGCCAGCCATTGAACTGGCGTTTAGCGTTCATTGCCAAATTCGTCAGTTGTCGATTGCGTTTGCCTTACAGCTGTGTGGCCATTCCGTAGGCCGCATTATCTGTCTGTCCTGTACGTTTGTGTTCGTGCCGTACGAGCGTCCAACTCGAAGACAGATACGTAGAAAACCTACACTAGTGTGATCATTTTCCAGTACAGGTTTACCAGTTTAAATTTTCAGAAGATCAAAACTCAAGTGTCAGTCATTGAATTTCAAGAAAATGTTGCCGATATGTTTATTATATTTGTTGGTTGTTCATGTTCTAGTTGGAGACAAGGTGCCAGCTGACATTCGCATTCTTCGAATCTATTCAACGACGCTGCGTGTTGACCAAGCTATTCTCACTGGTGAGTGGCTGATGCTAACACTACCATACACTGTAAGTACAGTAGTAGGCGGCGTAAATTTGTCAAATCGCAACCTTTTTGGGTGATTGGTCGCTAGTCCAAAGCGGCGAGTGACACCAGTTTGAATTTGGTTAGGTTTCAGCCCGCCATAGCCAAAGATGCAGTTTATCTCGATGCATTTATTTACATCAAAATTATGTGTTCACAGTGTTAACTGAAAAGTGAGTCACAATGTAAAGTGAGTACGTTCACGTTTGTTTTGGATATATTTTACTTCTTTTGAGATAATGCATAAGATAAGGTTCTACTTCGTATTACTGCGCAAATATTTTTCATTCGTTGTCACAGTGGTGCAGTATTAGGCGCCTCTGTTGTGTTCGGGCCAGGCACACGGTTGTTCGCGACAGCAGAATGCTTCGGCGCCTCTTTGATATTGCCTAGGCGTCTTTCCGTCTGTCTGTCCGTCACACTCTGCAACCCTGTTAACACGATGCAAGCTAATACCCCGTTTACACAATCAAGTAAACTTCGAGCTGGCTCGTCCAGCTAAAATATAGCCAGCTCGTCCAGCCAGCTTGATCGTGTAAACGGGGTATAAGATCACGAAATGTTTATTGTGGGCTGTCCCGAGGACTCTAGTTTTTTGTGACGAAATTTTGAGCACCTGGCTGAGCGGGAGGGGGTTTCCCTCGAATGAGGGCGTGAAAGAGGGGTATCTCCTAAAAGTTCTTATTTTACCACTATTGGCTCGTCTAGCGTGAAAACAGTTGGAGATAGTCATAGACATGCTGCTTATCGTAACAAGCACTGGTGACAAACTTTTAGTGGTGTCATCGTCGTTCACCATCGATGACCTTGAATTATTTTGAACCTCCAAAATAGGGCAGTTTGGTATTTTTTTGCCACTTTCGGCTGCGGCGCACATTTCAAGAGTGAATTGTGTGAAATTATAAGCGATAGACCCGGGCAACCTATGTGTGAAATATTTACCATAGAACATACATTTTTAATTAAGTTTCGACCTCCTACATTTAATGAGTCTTTCATAATTCTTCAAGAGGCATTATTATTTTATTTCACGCTGTACACTGATTGCCTAGGTAGCAGGACTGATGTGGTCGTGCATCACGTGAGCTTTGCTCAGATTTTTTCTATTATGCAATGATTTGCTGTGTGTACTGTGCAGGGGAAAGTGTGTCAGTGTTGAAACAGACGGATGAGATTCCTGATCCACGGGCCGTCAACCAGGACAAGACTAACATGCTCTTCTCAGTAATGTTTATTTCTGAATTATTTGTGTCATTTGTTTGTCTTCATGTGAGTGTGCATCTGCCTATCTGTGATGTGTTTGTGTGATGTCCATGGCATTATATCTGTGGCATCGATTGATGGATCTTCATTCAACTTTTGTCATCAATGTGTCTTTGGGTGAAGATGAACTGATTATGTTTGGGGGTCATAGGGTTGAAGGTCAAGGTTCAGTGCGCTAAAAACCGGACAGTGGCATACGCAGCTCAACGCCGAGCTGAGTTCTAAACTGTATAGTATGCATATAGAGTTTGGTTCTGGTAAAATGCTGCTATCTGTGTTGGATGTACAAGTTGCACTTAAAAGGTAACCAGGCACCTAAAATATGATTGTGCTGTTATGGCCGAATAATTTGTTTTTGAACTTTACTCATTAACACAGCCTGCATTTCTGAAGAGTTTTGCCAATTTATAAAGGTAAAAGGTGAAGGTCAGAATATAGCTCTTTAGTAGATTGAACCTTTCACAGAGCTACGGAGCGTCACCTGCCATATGGGATCACACATTGTTTCCTGCCACTCAACACAGGTGAATGTGCCCCGCCTTAACCACAGCCAGATAGACCGGTATTCGATTTACCTACCCCGGAAGGATGGAAGGCTGAGTTGACCTAGATGGCTAGTTACATGCCAAGATGGTTTACCTGCCCCCAGGCAGTCACCCATCGCAGTACTAACCTGGCCCGTGCCGCCCGTTGTACAGTAACTTCGTTGAGCAATTGAAACTCTTTACCGCTATGCCAGGCTTCTTGATACAGCACGAAAGAAAGTAGGAGTGACTTATGTAACGTAATGGCATAGGCGTATATGTGAGTGTATATTTTAGTGTCATTGCTGTACTGATGTCTTGCAGGGAACGAATATTGCTGCTGGAAAATGTCGTGGAATTGTGGTTGGAACTGGACTGCAGACTGAGATTGGTGTGTTGCCATTTCATATGCGGTTTATACACCGTGTCTCAAAAAAAACAGTCAAAAATTTTTTTGGCATGACTTTGTCAAATTTCCACCAACTTTGATAATTTTTGGCACCAAGATGGCCAAGATAATATTATTATGTATGGTGTACTTACCACCTCACCTAATTAATGTCAATGCACTACCGTGTGAAACACAGATGCTCCAAATTATGTGGCGATTATTTGTATCAGACGGCTCACCTTTGCACCATCAATTCGACAGAGGGTGTGACATGGTTTAATAATTTTGAGCTATCAAATATTTTATGCTGAAAACAGCTGACAACAAAATAGCTGGCTGATGAGCTTAAAACGTGTCTAATCGATGAGTGAATGCATTTGATCAGTCGATCATTGATTCTGCTATCAGCCATTGGCGTTGCATCTAAGCCATTGCGTCTTTGTATGTGGAGCACACTTTGGCATAAATTCTAATTTGCAAGCAAGTTGTTATACAAACTTATAATTCTGTTTAATAATTCACATTTTAGTGTATTTTGTGCCTAATTAACTCGTTACAATGTTTACTTGAGACAAAAGCTCAGTATTATGCAACAATTTCGAGGATCTAAGTTTCACATGATAGTGCATTGACATAAATGAGTGCATCTTACATAATTTCGTCACCTTAGCCATCAACTTGCCGAAAATTATTAAAGTTAGTAAGTAGTCAACTGTTTTTTTCTGAGATATGGTGTATTTGGCACTTCATTCTGCACAACTGTTTTGTCTGTTCTTACCTTGCAGCTTCTGATGCTGTTTGTTACAATTATCAATTAACAGGCAAAGCATCTAGCTTGTACAAAGTTAGGAGAAGTGAGTCTAACCTGGAATAACTAAAGAAGTTGAAGAAGATTTTGCATTTTTTGTGAAGCTTATCCCTCTTTCCGGCGCTTTGAGCTGCTGACGTTTCAGGTATTAACAGCCAACACCTTCAACCGACTGGGCCATTATACCAACAGTCTTGGTAACAAGGCCTACTGTTGCGCTGTTTTTTCCTAAGTCATGGCCGCAATTTTATCCAGTGCTCATTTTGCCTATTCAAAAATGGATGTCCAGGCTGAGTTGGCCTGGGTGACTGACTGGGCTAAATACCAAAATGGTATACTTGCAAATGGTCAGCCGTTTTAGTACTGATTCGTCTCAGTGTCAGATAACTTCGTCTATGTGACGAATGATGTTGCCACTAGCCTAAGCTATCACCCTCAACTAAGTGTACAGTTAAATTGGCAAGTTGAGCACAAATCATAATTACTGATATGAGACTATCCTGTGTATTCTACGTTAGTCATCATTAAGTTGTCGCTTATCATTTGCGGGAGGTGTTTTATGCGTTGTTTGGTAATTTGTTGGAATACTTCAAGCTCTTGTCAACATTATGTAACCTACATTATGAAACTTGGTTGTAGTTTGGATTGAGAACAGATGGTTCTTGTGTGATGCAGGAAAAATCCGTAAGCAGATGTCATCGACGGTGATTGAAAAGACGCCACTGCAACAGAAGTTAGATGAGTTTGGACAGCAGCTGTCAAAGGTTGGAGCTTACCACTTTTCTCAATTACTCCTCTTATTATAAGATTCACCACTTATATGAAATAATGTGGGAAACCCAGAAATGTGAGAGAATTTGATGGCCATGAGGAAAAAATCACAGAATTCATTAGTTTCAGCATTGTAATGGAAAAAGTTTGTCACAGGCAGATATTTATTATTATTATTATTAGCTACATGTTATTAGTTTTATTTTATTTGGCCCTTGTGAATACTAGACAGCTGTTTGTGGTACTATATTCACATACTGGATGCTGTCCAGGATTACTTACTTACTTAGCACTTAGATCCTCTGGTTCTTGACAGGACAATGGGCAGCATGAGTTCACTATTTGATTCTGTTTGTAGCCACAGCCCGGACGCTGTTCCAATCAACTCCTCGGTCCACCAGGTCTTTTTAAAATGTAGACTGCCAAGTCTTCGTTGGACAACCTCGTCGTCTGCCACTACCACGAGGGGTCCATGACATGGCATGATTGGCTGGTCGTCCAGGTGGCATCCTGATGATATGGCCTGCCATCTGAAGTCGTCTCTCTGCTACAGTGTCCTGTAATCTTCACTGCCCAGTCCGGCTTAGCACCTCCATGTTAGTCACGTGGTCCTTCCATGTAATGCCCAGAATCTTCTGTAAGTTGCGCTGGTGAAAGACGTCTAGCTGCTGACATATTCTAGCTGTACTCTTCCAAGTCTCGCTGGCATATATGGCTGTAAAGACATTGAGGGAGGTGTAGAGGTCCAGTTTAATCTTGAGGCTAAGTGTGCTGGATTGCCACACGTTGTCAAGTCGACGGAAGACTGCTGCTGCTTTTGCCAGTCGAGTGTTGATATCTGCTTCAACATCTCCACTGCTAGATATTACGCTTCCCAGGTAAGTGAATCTCTCTGCATATTCTATGTTCCCTTGTGCAACGGCTATTGGCTGTGGTGATGAGCGCTCCGTGATTCCCATGGGCTTCGTTTTTTCTCGGCTTATATTCTGTCCAACTTGTGCACTTTGTTCCTTGAGCTTGGTATCTCTTGGCATACATTCTCTTCTTCCACCACTATTGCTGTGTCATCAGTGAAGTCCAGATCTGTTAAGTGGTTTCGCTTCTGCCAGACAATGCCGTATTCTGACTTGTCCATAGTTCTGCGCATGATGAAGTCGATGACTATGATGAAATGATGAAGAAGAATGGTGAGGAGATGCAGCCTTGTCGAACCCCTGAGACAATCTCAAAGAACTCTGTGTACCCACTTGCAGTCTTGACACAGCAGCTGAGTTGTCTGTCATACGGTGCCTTGAAGATGTTAATGAACCGTTCAGGAATGCCGTAGTATGTCAGATTTTTCCACAAGAATGGCATGTGTTCACTGTCAAATGCCTTTTTGAAATTGATGTTAATGATGAGGTTTCGTCTCCAGGATGGACACCATAAAATGCATCAATTCCAAAAAGTTTTTCTTGGGACTTGGAATAATCTGGATTAATTCAGTAAAATAAATGAGTTGGGCTAGTTGTTTTATATTATGCATAAAAGTTGACTGTGACAGGTTATATCGGTGGTTTGCATTGCTGTGTGGGCCATCAACATTGGTCACTTCAATGACCCCATTCATGGAGGCTCCTGGATCAAGGTATGAAGCATCTGTTAATAATTATCAATTATTATGCAGAAAGACAACACATATGCAAATTATAATAAAAAAATGATGCATAAAACAGTAAGAACATGTCACAAAATCTAAAAATCTGAGCATACATTCTGTCTTGTACAGCTGAGCATTCACACTGTTGATGCGGCTGAGCTGAATAATTCTGAACTTCAGTTTCCAAATTTTTGACTGTAATCTGTCGGCACTTGTCATCAATTTAATTCACAGCTGGGACGCTAATGCAACTCAACTCGACAGTTGAGTTGCGTTGACATGGCAGATGTGAAGTGGGTATAAAAGACATTTTTTTTATTTTAACCATCTTTGTTGAGTGTCATGCATATTAAGAGTTTATGTGCAGCAATGATTTAAGCTAATTTTCACGTCTTATCTCATTCAGCATAAATATTTAGGTGTAAAGCTGTTGTTGTGGACAGGGAGCAGTGTACTACTTCAAGATCGCAGTGGCGCTGGCAGTGGCTGCTATCCCTGAAGGTCTTCCGGCAGTCATCACAACTTGTCTGGCTTTGGGCACTCGGCGCATGGCAAAGAAGAACGCAATCGTGCGCAGTCTGCCTTCAGTCGAGACCCTCGGCTGCACGTCAGTCATCTGCTCTGACAAGACTGGCACTCTGACCACCAACCAGATGTCAGTCTGCCGGGTAACTGCCAGTCTGCTTTCACCTTTTACACCTGACATTTATGCCAAGCACGTCTTAGCTGTCACAGAGGCATTTGTCCATCCATCCATTTATGTGTGTGTCCGTCACACTGTGCGATTGTGTAGATGACGAAATTTTTACTGTCAGCTGCCACAAGACACTAGTTTTTAAATTCGTAAATTTTTTCCAGAAATCTGAAAGTTGTCACTCTGACCGAGGGTGCTGAATGAAACGGGGTACAAAAAATTGGTGAATAGCTTTTGAAATAAAAACAGGAAGCCATTTTTGCGTGCAACAGCAGCTGCTGCTGTAGCGCGTCTTAGCAATCGCAGTTCTGTCTGTCCGTCACATAGATGGATCAGTCAAAAACAGTGCAAGCTAGGATTACCAATTTTTCACCGTCAGCTGCCTGAAAGAATCTAGTTTCAGGATCTGTAAAGCTCTTTTCATAAGTTTGAAAGGGGTCATCCCGAGTGAGGGTACTAAATGAGAGAGGGTGAGGAAAATTTGCGATTTTAAGCCAATACGGCTGAGCGAAACCAGTCGTGCCATCTGGCGCCCTCTGGCGAATGTAAAAGAAACATCATTGCCACGATGGGTGAGGATAGATTCTGTATACATTGGGCTTTCAAACATGCTCTGCTGTTGCACGTTCCCCTTTGTGTTAGCTGGGCTTTTCTTGTCACAGGCTGAACGGTAGTTCAAGCCCTGTGTTAACGGCAACTTCACTTTACTATGGGGAAGCCAAAAATTCGACCCCCACAGAATCAAAACCTCTGACCCGATTGAGATAAAATTTGGCACGGTTGATCTGGTTGACGGGCGAGGTCACCCATCAGCCAAAATTTTATGCAAATTCCTCCAAGGGGGGCTTCTCGGCAAATGGGTGAAATATACCCAAAAAATTTTATTTATATATGCCTTTTTTCTTCAACTCACCCACAGGTCAGATCTCTTAAAGGATTTTTACGCTTAATACGTCAAACGACACGGTTCTGCACAAGGAAGTGCCTTTTTGGGGTTAGAAAATTGAAATTTAATATTTAACGTATTTATTCGCAAAATCAAAAAAATTACAATGGCGCCTATGGGAAAAATTAAGCAATTCTTTAAACGGTTTATCTTTGTCTGTGTATAAGATAGAGTCGTAATTTTTGGTTCTATGGTATGGTTTTCGGGGATGGCCAATCTAATGGTGTCATTAAATTTTACCCTGGACCCTCTCTGGTTGCCATGGCAACGAAATTTTGGACAAAATGGGCTATAACTCGGCTTGTGTAAGAGATATCTGCGAGATTTTTGCATCTATAGCGGGATTTTCGGGGATGGGCCATTGAATGCAGCCAATCGAATTTTACCCCGACTTACTCTCGTTGCAATGGGAACGAAATTTGGGACAAAATTGGCTATAACTCGACACATGTACGAGATATCTCCAATATTCTTGCATCTAACAACGGGTTTTGAGGGTGGAGCAAATAAATAATTTTAGTAAGTCTACCATGGTTGACTCTGGTTGCCATGGCAACAAAATTTGTAGAATTTTTGCCAAAAATTGGCTAGAACTCGGTTAACTAAAGTCTCCGAGATGGGCTCAGACTTTTGTTTGACTTGACTTTAGGCTACAGACGTTTGTGGTCGGCCATTTTACGCAATGGTCCAATAACTGCAATAATACGATTAGTTAAATTAGCATTATTGAAGTGTTTTCTGGGCCCATATTAAGCGGGTGATGCATTCAATATTAGTTCATTTATTTGTATGGCCATTTGTGGATATAAAAGGAATTTTGTTCAATATTGTCAGCAGTGCAGGCCAGCGGTAACGTCGTCGTCTGGTTTGTTCAGTTACGCCATTAGGTAGTAAGTAACAGTTATAAGCGGCTTTTCTACTGTACAGCAAAAATCACAAAAGATGATATTATTCAGCAGCACATTGACACACAGTCAGTGTGCTGCGGGCAATATCACCTTTTGTGATTTTTACTGTTTTCGATGTGCGAGTTCTTTAATATTGCCATCAACAAGTGTATAAACTGATGTTTTGTGCATTTATTATATATGACCACCACTTGAACACCATGGTCAACTTAGCTTTCCATTCCTCTGGAGTATGGGGAGGTGAATTGAGTACCGGCTTGTCTCACTAGGGGTAAGATGAGACATGTATTGAGCTGTATTGGGTGACAGGTAACACTGTATAATCACATATGGCAGGTGACGCTCCGCAGCTCTGAGATGGGTTACCATTATGAAATTGAACTATAGTGCCCCATGCTGTTGGAAGATCGTCAGGAGCGTCAATCAACTTATAAATTTCTGGTTCACAACCTTTTGGTTTGAATGATAACTGGGCGAAACACTTAAGCGGGATTTACATGGAAAATAGCTGTTGGCGCAGTGCATGTTTCTGCGTGAATTGCATAGCTGAGATCAGTTTGTGCATCTGTGTTTCATGCATGTTTGTTGCAGATGTTTATATTCAACGAAATATCTGGACACCGCATATCAACACACCAATTTGAAATCACTGGCTCTACGTATGCTCCGGAGGGAGAAGTGTGAGTTGCTGTTTAGCTGTATTTGTCAGGATAAGTGTTGTATGGATGATAAAGAAAGTTCTAACTTCAGGAAAAACCGTTGTGCGGTATTGGTGCAAACTATTGCTTATTAGTTCACTCGGAAGCGATAGCTTGCGGAGCGGACTTAAGTTTTACCCGTGTTTTTTTTTCAACGCGAGATCTCCGAGATGCGTGGGCTGACTGGCGCAAAATTTTGCACGGTGGTCAGTATTAGGCCCAATTTTATAACGCCGATCCAAAATTTTTTTGGGGGGGGCACACCCCCAAAAAATTTCAGGGGTCAAAGACATGCAAAATTTGGCTCGATTTCGGACTCGATTTCGGATTTCGGATTTTGAAGTTCGGCGGCGAATATCTCCAAAACGGATGAAGATATTCAAAATCGGATAAATAGTTTGTCTACCGCGATTCCTCCTGCGTTAGGCGAAACAAGTCCGGTGAAATTTGGTCCAGTAACCTTGGAGATTTCGATGTGAAATCGTACCCACCTAAAGCGCATTTTTCGGAAGAGCATATTTCGGCCCCTAGGGGGTGCTGCGCCCCCAAATTTTTACACCCGCTAGAGAATGACCAAGTCTTACTAGCGCACCCCCACCGGGGACGGGGCCATCTTACACCTTTTTTCAAAGGGGGTCGAAAATTGGCTTAAAATGTAGCATATTAGCCCCGAGAACTTTGGAGCCAAAGGGAGTAGCTTTATGAAACTTTGCCATGTGACGTGCTGCTAGATGGGGGTGATAACGCGAGTACAACTTTTAGGGGGCACCGTTCTTTTAAAATCTGGTAGGGCAAAAAACGTCCAAAATTTAGTACGTTTTACGACAACATTCGAGTTTGACCGCAAATATCTCTCGACTGGATAGAGATATCGACAAGCGTTAAATGGCGTTATCAAGTACAGTTAATCCCACGTTGAACAAAAGAAATTTGGCAAAGTTTAGTCCACCACCACTAGAAATTACGTGGCTAATGTTTTTTCACCCAAATCGATTTTTTCGAAAGGTCATATTTCGACTCCCAGGGGGTGCTGCACCCCATATTTTTACAGGCGCTAGAGAATGACAAAGTCCTATTAGCGCACCCCCACCGGTGACGGAGGCGCCTTTTACAACTTTTGTCAAAGGGGGGTCAAAAATTGGCTTAAAATGTAGCATATTTGCCGCAAGAACTTTGGAGCCAGGGGGAGTAGCTTTGTGGGACTTTGCCACGTGACGTGCTGCTAGATGGGGGCGATAACGCGGGGACACCGCCCCCTTAAAATTTGGGAGGGCAAAAAACGTCCAAAATTTAGTTCGTTTTACGACAACTTTTGAGTTTGACCTCAAATATCTTTGGAACGAATAAAGATATCGACAAGCTGTAAAAAGCGTTAGGGCCTATCAAGTATATTAATTGCACGTTGAATGAAAAATAGGTGAAGTTTGGTTTACTATCACCAGAGATTACGTGGCTAATGTTTACCCACGCTAGGTCGACGGTGCGCGTTTTGCGTATGCTAATGCATTTGAGTGCGTGTCACGTGACTTTGCTACCGGGAGGAATTTCACTCTTCCTCTTGAATTTATCCGCAATCAGACTTAGGGCGCCGGGCGGACTCAGGTTAAGCTTTGCCCCAAATTTCTAGATAGCATTTATGTTGCTGTTTGTTGAAAGCAGAAACGTATTTGACCCTGTAAAAGTTGCTGTTATGGGGTCTTGGCCAATTCGCAGGGATGTTGTCTCGGTCGAGACATCTCGGTCTCGAGACATACTAACGTCTCGTCGTGGTCTCGTCTTGGTCTCGGAGCAGTATGTCTCGGTCTCTGCCTAGTAGGTCTCGTCTTGGGTCTCGGGCCATTGCGTCTCTTCGAGACATTTTGTGCAGACGCGCGCCGTGCATACTGTAGCTGCAGTTAGAGCGATACTAACCAGCCTGACATTTGTGGCTTAGACATATTCGTTTACAGTGTTTTTACTTTTTCATTTACTTATTTATCATAAAGCAGAATTATGTCATGTCAGTCTTTTTTCGTCATAAAAATGACCTAGTCGCAATGAAGATAAAGTGTATGATGTCACAATGAATACTATCAGCCAAATGTAGACGACGTGTAAGGCTATAATCAGCTGTAGTTTGCTAATTTTAGTTGCTTGCAAATTGCGATAAACATAATGGCTCATGTCTACAGCACTGCAATAATTGCAATTCTTTATGGTGCAAGCCGTTAATTATTTAGTGATAATTGTCAAAATAAAGTGCAAAAACCCACAACATCACAAATAGAAAGTGCTTACCATTGGTGCGAGTTAATTAATCTGTATAATTTTTTTCATTGTCAGTGTGTTTCACTATACGTTACAAAAAACGTCTCGGCGAGACGTTGAAGCTCCCGTGATTCTCGAGAGTCTCGGGAGCTTCAAGGTCTCGGTCATCGTCTCGGACGCTGCAACGTCTCGTCTCTGTCTCATCTCGGACAAAATTTTGAACGTCTCGGTCTCGTCTCGGTCTCAGAGACATGTGTCTCGGGTCTTGTCTCGGTCTCGGCTCAGAAGGTTTCGTGCTCATCCCTGCCAATTTGAAGTAATAGGCCTACTGGTAGAAAGCTGAGAAAATAAAAAGTGAAGATGATGACGTTGTAAAAAACTGACAGTAAGTCAGATAATGTAGTTGTCGCAATTTAGTGTTAAACTTTGTCAAGGAAAATATAGCCCCAATATCTTTGCCGATAACAGTGACAGTAGTAGTTATGGGCCTAGATTCGTTATAATTCCATGCAGTGCATGTTGTTGGCTGAGTACAGTTTCTGTGGACAGAAGCCAGTAAAATGTTCCGAGTACGAGACGCTGTACGAGCTGGCTACAATATGTGCCATGTGCAACGAGTCAAGTGTTGATTACAACGAGGTCTCTGCTTTGCAGTAACTGCTTGCTTTGACTTAAGCCTGGTTTACATTCAGTGCACCACACGCAATGCAACAATGGACACCACTTCTATCTTTGCATTTTGGTTGCCATGTAGCTTGTATCACCTGTGCCTGTTGCATTTTTTTGTGTACTTGATTGTGTGCTTAATTGCTTTATCACCGCCAGTTACATCAAAAAAGTAGGCAAGGACTTTGCATTGTGTGCATTGCATTGGTTGAAAACTGTTCTTTGCTTTAGTAATAACTAATGAACATTTGTTCTGTGAATTTAATCTCCAATTAACATAGAATTTTGCAATTAACATTCATCAATACGACCAAAAAAGTTATATATCTTAACGTTTTGACTTCCAACGGAATGTTTGTCAGAAGAAAGTAAACGTCATTTCTTCATTCGGTTCTTGGCACAGTAAGTAGCAAATGTGCCAAGAAAACGGTCATACGCGTGGCTGGGTTGGTAGCTGCCTTCCTTATGATTCATGGCTCGTTGTCCTTTCTTGCGAAAGTGTATCGCCTCCTTGATCCATCTGGTGCTTTGTTTGTCATCATCTAGGCAAAGAATGCATATGAGAAGGTGGGAGAGGCAACTGAGACTGCACTGACGGTTCTAGTTGAGAAGATGAACGTGTTTGGAGTGAACAAGGCTGGACTGGGCAGGAAGGAGATTGGAACCGCATGCAATCAACACGTCCAGTCGATGTGGAAGAAAGACTGTGTGCTGGAGTTCTCTCGCGATCGCAAGTCAATGAGTTCCTACTGCTGTCCTCTCAAACCAGCTCAGTTTGGTGATGGTGCTAAGATGTTTGTGAAGGTTTGTGTATTGCTGGATGCGTGAAAATTCGGCCAATAGAAAAAAATTAATTGACATGAACTGTCTGGTCTTTTTTTATTTGGTTGGTTTTGTGGCTACAGTGGCATTAGTCATAGTGTTGTCAGAAAATTTTCTGCGCTGGTAACAGATGGAGAAATTACAATAGTTAGTTTTGCAAAAGTTCAGAACTAATTGATTTTTATTAAAAACTAAACAGAAGTAGGTTTAATGGTAAAAATCTTGCATTTGCATTGCATGTTTTCTTTTGTTAACTTTGTCAGTATCTAGCTGACAGCTCAAACTCACCGAAATGAGCTCTTACAGTCAACATTCATTCACTTTGTTTAATTTGTTTTTGTTTATTTTGTTTTAGTTTTGATTAGACCTTAAGTAAATATTAATTAATTAATTTGTCTAATTGCTTCAAGCTATTAGCGATTAGTCACGTAAGTAGTAGTAAGAGTTGTGGTTGTTATTTCTAGTTTAAGTTCACTATGTTATAACTTCCTTGGACTTGTACAGTGATTTGTTCGTTCTGTTGTCACTAGGGAGCGCCAGAGTCGGTCATTGAGCGATGTGACTATGTACGCGTGGGCACAAATCGGTTGCCAATGACTCCTGAGATCAAGGAAGAAATCTACAAGCACGTCCGTGCATATGGAACAGGTCGGTTTTCTCGTTTTCTGTTTTTACTGACCACGGAAGTCAAAGGCAGTATCATTTTCAGCGTCGTGCTGTGTCGATGGGATAACTCATGAACCGCTGCACTTCACTTGATGAAATTTTTCATGAATTTGTACTGTGACAAACTCTAGAATCCTATTGAATTTCAAAGTCAAAGGTCAAGGTCACATGTTTTTTCATTGCCGTGAACAACCACTGTGTTTCATAGAAACAGTGTTGAGCTTTTTGCTAATACAGACTCGAGCTTCAGCTTCATAATGAATAGAATACTTTCAGTGAGGTTGAAAACTTTATTTATTAGTGTGCTTGTCAAATTGAGAGAGCGGTTATTAAACTCAATGAAAGACTACCGTAATGACTTTGTTGCTTGCTGTTTGTAAAGGACGTGACACACTGCGCTGCTTGGCGTTGGCAACAATTGATGACCCGTTGGACTTGAAGACAATGAACCTAGAAGACTCAAGTCAGTTTATCAAATATGAGGTACGTTTATCTGTCTGCAATTTCTGTGGCAAGTGATGAAGATGATTTAGCACTGTTGATGCGTTGACGGGAAAGACAGTGGCCTCTAAACAACTGCTAGAAGTTGATTGTTATGAGTGGCTCAGTGTTCTAACATTAGGGCATGAATATCGAGCAGTCATTGGTTTGACTCCGGTCAGGTTGCTGTCAAGTAATACCCCGTTTACATGATCAAGCTGGCTTGACGAGCTGGCTATATGTTAGCTGGACGAGCCAGCTCGATGTTTGCTCAATGCTTGCTCGATGTTTGCTGATGTTTGCTTCGTGTAGGCTATGCTTTATGCATGCTTCATATTTGCTCGATATTTGCTCAATGTTTACTTGATCGTGTAAACGGGGTATAAGTAACAACTCTAGGCAAGTTATTCACATGCATGTTGCTGAGTGCCTTTGGTACAAAGTGGTACACTTTAATACCAGGCAAAGTGCAGTAACAGTTTTCAGCTGAGAAAGAAATACAGTAATAGCATTTGTAGCTTTTCCATGGCCATGCATTAGAGACTTAGTGGTCTTTGGTGTTGTGGAGGGCAGAGGCATCAAAGCAAAGTGTTTTCTATGATTCTACTTTTAGTATTTTTACTGTGACGTTTTCCATTCAAGACAAACATATTGTACACACAAGAATTGAACACATCATAAGGACTTTTAAAATGCAAGAAGACAAAATATTGCAGAACTGGTTTTGCAGAAAATATGTGTAACACAATCTAACTTTTGTTATGACAGAGCTCAGATGAAAAAATTTTCTATTGAAGTTATACTGAATGATAATTGGCAGTATAGAACCATGCGCTCATGTTGGTATGTCCATGATGTGTTGTTTGTGTAGACAAACTGTACATTCGTTGGTGTTGTTGGGATGTTGGATCCTCCACGGGTCGAGGTGATTGATGCCATCAAAAACTGCCGCCAAGCCGGCATCCGTGTCATTGTTATAACCGGTGACAACAAGGTGATTCACCTTAGGCAGCTGCTTTTGCTTTATGTTCTAAATTATCACTATGTTGATTACAGTTCGTTATTTGCATTTTATTTTTTTTATTTTGTAGATGTCCTAAAGAGATGCCAGTGTAATTTGTTGTGCAGAATAGATGCCCTTCTTACACCAAGTGGGGCATTATTGTCTGTCCAACGCTATGCATAGCATTGGACAAAGTATAAAATCACCTGAGTGTCCGTGCGTCCAACTTTTCTTAAGCTATCTTCTTTCCACCTTCCTTTTCTCTTTCCCTTTCCCTTTCCCTTTCCCTTCCCCTTCTCCTTCCTCTTTTTCTCCCCCTTTCCCTTCTCCTTTCTCCTTTCCTTTCCCCTTTCCTTTTCCCTTTCCCCTTCCCCATTTTTCTACCCTCTTCCCTTCCCCTTCTAAATCCCTTTTTCCATCTTTTTTCCCTTACCCTTTCCTCTTCTCCCTTTTCCTTTCCCTTCCGCTTCCTTTTTACTTTACCTACTTTTCCCCTTTCCTTCCCCTTTCCTTTTTTTCCCCTTCTTTTTTTCTTTTTTTATCTCTTCCCCTTTTCCTTCTCCCTCTCCTTCCCCTCTTCCTTACCTTTCCTTTTCCCTTTCTCTTTCCCTTCCCTTTAACTTCCTTTCCTTTTCT